>Ga0155548_124_pt2 | contig 148257 bp, 127 predicted proteins | sample RifCSPhighO2_12_FD_107205 | JGI IMG/M metagenome (GOLD analysis project Ga0155548, IMG submission 107205) | Sphingopyxis sp. RIFCSPHIGHO2_12_FULL_65_19
TTCATCCGTCTGATCCTGCCGAACGCGAAAATCATCGACGCGCGCCGCCATCCGCTCGACTGCTGTTTTTCCAATTTTCGGCAACATTATGCGAAGGGGCAGGCCTTCAGCTACGGCCTCGCCGACGTCGGCGGCTATTATCGCGATTATGTCCGCCTGATGGCGCACATCGACGCGGTGCAGCCCGGCCGCGTCCATCGCGTGATCCACGAAGCCTTGCTCGATGATCCCGAAACCGAAGTGCAGGCGATGCTGGCCTTTCTGGACCAACCGTTCGAGGCCGCCTGCCTGGCCTTTCACGACAATGCGCGCGCGGTGCGAACCGCGTCGAGCGAACAGGTCCGCCGCCCGATCAACCGCGACGGCGTCGGCCAGTGGCGGCCTTATGAAGACTGGCTCGACCCGTTGAAGCAGTCGCTCGGCCCGGTCCTTCGCGCTTATCCGGCCGTGCCCGCCGACTTCGGCTGATCGCGCGCGACAAAACGTTGCCTTTCGGCAACAGCAGACGACATTTTCGACCAACGACCGCTGCACCGCACAACAAGGCTTGCGCTTGCCCGGCGCCGCGTCATTCTCACGTCACATCACTGTCATGTGAGGGGGATTCCATGCAGAAGCTATCGGCGATATTGACCAAAAGCGGGGCTGTCCTGCTCGGCGGCACGATCCTGTGCACGTCGGGAACGGCGCTGGCCCAGCAAAGCGACACCAACGACGACCGCGACATCGTCGTCACCGCATCGAAGCGCGAGGAAAATCTGCAGGACGTGCCGCTCGCGATCACCGCGATCGGGACCGAACGGCTCGACGAATTGCAGGTCAAGGAATTCCAGGACGTCGTCAAATTCCTGCCGTCGGTGACGATCCAGACGCTCGCGCCGGGCTTCAGCCAGGTTTATTTCCGCGGCGTCGCGTCGGGCGAAAATGCCAACCATTCGACATCGCTGCCGACCGTCGGCACATACTTGGACGAAATGCCGATCACGACCATCCAGGGCGCGCTCGACATCCATGCCTATGATCTTGCGCGGGTCGAGGCGCTCGCGGGGCCGCAAGGCACGCTTTATGGCGCCAGCTCGATGGCGGGGACGATCAAGCTCGTCACCAACAAGCCCGACACCAGCGGCACCTATGGATCGGTCGGCCTGGAACTCAACAGCGTGTCGCGCGGCGGCGTCGGCGGGGTCGCCGAAGGGTTCATCAACGCCCGGATCAGCGATCGCGCGGCGCTGCGCCTGGTCGGCTGGTATCGCCACGACGCCGGCTATATCGACAATATTGCGGGCACCCGCGTCTATCCGATCAAGCAATATGTCGGCGACGATCTTGTCGACCTGCCCGGCGACGACATCACGCAGACCAACGCCGGCCTGGTCGAAAAGGACTATAATACGGTCGATACCTATGGCGCGCGGCTCGCGCTCGGCATCGAACTCGATGACGACTGGACGATCCGGCCGACACTGATGGGCCAGATCCAGAAAGCCGACGGCAGCTTTGCCCAGGAACGGTCGAGCGCGGTGACGCGCAGCCTGCAAACGGTGCAGTACAACCCCGAACGCAGCGACGACAAATGGATCCAGGCGGCGCTGACGATCGAGGGCAAGATCGGTAACTGGGATCTGACCGTCACCGGCGGCCACCTGCGCCGCAAGACGCTGACCGACAGCGACTATTCGGACTATGCCTATTTCTACGACGCGCTCTTTGGCTCGGCGGTCTATCTTTACGACAATGCGGGCGACCAGATCAGCCCGAACCAATATATCGAGGGCATCGACCGCTATCGCCGCAACTTCGGCGAAATTCGTGTCGCCTCGCCCGCCGACGCGCGCATCCGCTTCATCGGCGGCCTGTTCTACCAGCGCCAGTCGCACAATATCGAACAACATTATATCGTCGACAATCTGTCCGACGATTTGCAGGTGCCGGGCACCGTCGACAATATCTGGCTGACCAAACAGCTGCGCGTCGACCGCGACTATGCCGCATTCGGCGAACTCAGCTTCGACATCACCGAAAAGCTGACGCTGACCGGCGGCGACTATTCGGACTATGCCTATTTCTACGACGCGCTCTTTGGCTCGGCGGTCTATCTTTACGACAATGCGGGCGACCAGATCAGCCCGAACCAATATATCGAGGGCATCGACCGCTATCGCCGCAACTTCGGCGAAATTCGTGTCGCCTCGCCCGCCGACGCGCGCATCCGCTTCATCGGCGGCCTGTTCTACCAGCGCCAGTCGCACAATATCGAACAACATTATATCGTCGACAATCTGTCCGACGATTTGCAGGTGCCGGGCACCGTCGACAATATCTGGCTGACCAAACAGCTGCGCGTCGACCGCGACTATGCCGCATTCGGCGAACTCAGCTTCGACATCACCGAAAAGCTGACGCTGACCGGCGGCGGTCGTCTCTACAAATTCGACAACAGCCTTGTCGGCTTCTTCGGCTATAACAACCCTGGATACAGCAGCAATCCGGTCTATGCCTGCCAGGGGCCGGCGGTCGTCGACGGCTCGCCCTGCACCAACCTCGACAAACGGACGAAAAAGACCGACTTCATCCACAAGCTGAACCTGACGTACAAGTTCACCGACGATGTGATGATGTATGCGACCTGGTCGCGCGGTTTCCGTCCCGGCGGCATCAACCGGCGCGGCTCGTTGCCGCCCTATGGTTCGGACACGCTCGACAATTATGAACTGGGGTGGAAGACCAGCTTTGGCCCGGTCCGCTTCAACGGCGCGGTCTATCAGGAAGACTGGAAGAATATCCAGCTGTCCTTCCTGGGCGCCAACGGCCTCAGCGAAGTCCGCAACGCCGGGATCGCGCGCATCCGCGGGGTCGAGGCCGACGTCAGCTATCGGGCAGGCGGCTTCTCGCTCGGCATGGGCGCAAGCTACAATGACGCGACGATCCGCCGCGACTTCTGCGCGATCGCCAATGCCGATTTCGACTGCACCACGCCCGGCAATGCCCTGCTCGCACCGTCGGGGTCGCGCCTGCCCGTCACCGCCAAGTTCAAGGGCAACGCCGTCGCGCGGTATGAATTCCCGATCAGCGGCCTGGACGGTCATGTCCAGTTCGCGGTCAATCATATCGGCAAGCGGCGATCCGACCTTCGCACGCTCGAAAACGACATTGTCGGCAATTTCAAATCCTACACGACCGCCGATGTCAGCATCGGGGTGAAGGGCGAAGGGTGGGATGCCGAATTGTTCGCCACCAATTTGTTCAACAGCCGCGGGGTGATCAACAGTGCGGTCCAATGCGGCGAAACGGTTTGCGGCGATGCCGATGGCGGGACTGCGGGCGGCGGGGTCTTCTATGACAATGTCATCCGCCCGCGCCTGATCGGGATCAAGGTCAGCAAGGATTTCTGACCGGGTGACCGACACCATGACCAGCAACGAAAGGCCGGGCCAAAAGCTCGGCCTTTTGATGTGCATTGCGCTCGGCATGGGCAATATGATCGGGTCGGGGGTGTTCCTTCTCCCGCGCGACCTTGCCCCGCTCGGCTGGAACGCGGTCATCGGCTGGGGCGTGTCGATCGCGGGGACGCTCTGCCTGGCCGTCGCGTTCGCAAGACTCGCCAAAAGATTGCCCGAAGGATGCGCCGCGTTCACCTATGCCGCCGCCGCATTCGGTCCCGGCACGGGCTTTATCGTCGCATGGAGCTATTGGATCAGCTGCTGGACCGTCGTCGCGACGCTCGCGGTCGCGGCGATCAGCAACCTGTCGATCCTGGTGCCCTGGCTGGGGGAAACGGGCGCGGCATCCGCGTGGATCGCGATCGGCTGCATCTGGTTCTTCACGCTCGTCAACCTGTTCGGCGTTCGCCGCGCGGGCGGTGCGCAGCTGCTGACCCTCGGGCTCAAACTTATCCCGGTCATCGGCGCGGTGCTGGTCGGCGCCTGGGCGCTCGGCACCGGCGCGGCGCCCCCGCCGACAATGGCCGCGACCGATCCGGTCAGCCTGTCGGGCGTCAGCGCGGCGGCGACGCTGACGCTGTTCGCGCTGCTCGGCTTTGAAAGCGCCTGCGTGGTCAGCGACCGGGTGAAAGACCCCGAACGCACGATCCCGCGCGCCACGATCATCGCGGCCGCCGCGACCGGGCTCCTCTATCTCCTGTCGTGCACGATGGTCACGCTGATGGTGCCGGTCGATGTCCTGCGCGATTCAAACGCGGCCTATGCGACCTTCTTTTCGCGGCTGGTCAGTCCGGGGGCCGGGCAGGTGGTGGCGCTTTTTGCCGCCATCGCCGCGCTCGGCGCGCTCAACGGCTTCGTCCTGCTGCAAGGCGACATTCCGCGCGACCTCGCCCACCGGCGCTTGCTTCCCGCCGCGTTCGCGCGCGACAATAAATTCGCATCCCCCTGGATCACCCAGATCGTGTCGAGCGGGCTCGCGAGCCTGATCGTCTACGCCAATTATTCGCGCGGGCTCGCCGATCTCTTCGCCTTCATGGTCAAGGTCACGACCTCGACCGCGATCATCCTCTACATCGTCGGCTCGCTCGCGGCGCTGTGGCTGGAACGCCAGGGCGCCATCAAGGTTTCGGCCGGTTTCGTCGCGGCAACGGTTGCGGGCTTCGTTTACAGCTGCTGGGCCTTTTACGGCGCGGGGGTCGAGGCCAGCCTGTGGAGCCTCGCGATGACTGCGGCGGGCCTGCCCATCTATCTCGCGATGCGCCGGCAAAGCGTCGCCGCGGGCTGACCGTCTTGCAAAATCGCGCGGAAGTGCCTAACGGCGCCACGCACCTGCCCGGAATCGGGCTTATCGGAGACGCAAAGTGTCGGAACGCCAGAACCATCGGGGCTTGATACCCTGCGGCGTCCGCCCGCTGTCGTAGCGCGTTTTTCCTGACGCGGTGCGCCCGCTGGCGGCGCCGCAAATATATTCCACCATCAGGATTTTCGCCGGCAGGCGCAGTGCGTCTGCGCGCCGGCCGCAGGCAGCTTTTATGTTGTACGACAGTCATTGGGCTCGTGCGCTCGCGCGGGCCATCGCCCGGGATCATCCGGGCCGAAGCAAGGCCGGGCGCGCGCTGCTCGGCTGGGCCCGGACGCGCGCAAGCCAGTTCGGGTTGACGGAAAAAACGATCGATCGCGCCATGCTGCTCGCGGGTCCGCAAGCGGCGCCCGAAGGCGCGGTCGCGGACGACAGCCTTGCGAAGGCGAACCGGCTGGCCGACGCGCTCGACCTCGCCGCCGAAGAGCGTGCGCTCCTGCTGCTCGCGACCGCAATGGAGCGCGGGCCGCTGACCCGCAGCCTCGCCCGGCTGGTCGAAAGCGAGGCGCTGGACATGGAGGCGCTGGTGAGTGCGCTCACCGGCTTCGCCCCGCATGCGATCCGCAGCGCCGACGTGGTGCGGCTCGATCTCGTCGGCCGCTGGACGAACAAGGAAGGCAAGGTCGAATTGGGGCTGTGCTGGGCGTTCGAGCGGCTGCTCGACGCGCGCGCGGGACAGCATGAAAACCTGATCGACGGCCTGTTGGGTCGTCGCCAGACGGCGCGCCATGCGCTGGAGGATTTTCCGGCGCAGCGCCACGAGGCCGAGCTGGCGGTCGCGCTGCTGCGCGGCGCGATCGAGCGCGGCGCGCGCGGGATCAACATTCTGATCCACGGCCCGCCGGGCACCGGCAAGACCGAGCTGGCGCGCACTCTTGCCGCGACGCTGGGCGAACCGCTCCACGCCGTGGGCGAAGCCGACAGCGACGGCGAGGAGCCCAGCCGTTTCGACCGCATCGCCGCCTTGCGGTTAGCCCTTCGCACGCTGGAAAAGCGCGGGCGCGCGCTGCTGCTGTTCGACGAGATGGAGGATATGCTGGGCGACGCCCGCATCGAACACAATGGCCGCGTTCGCAAACGCGCGGGATCAAAACTGTTCGTCAACCGGCTGGTCGAGGACAATATCGTCCCCGTCATCTGGACCTCGAACTGCATCGCCGACCTCGACCCCGCGATCCTGCGTCGTTTCAGCCTCTCGATCCGCATGGACTTCCCCGGATCGGGGCACAGCCCGGCGATGCTTGCGCGCGTCAGCGCCGAAGAACAGGTGACGGTCGACCCCGCGCTCCAGGCGCTCGCAGCGACCGCACCCGAAACCGCGTCGTTGTTTCGCGTCGCGGCCCGCGCGGCGGCGCTCGCCGGCGATCCCGCTGCGGCGAACCGTTTTGCCGGGTCGATCCTCGGCGCGATGCGCGGCGAGCCGGTCGAGGCGCAGGCGACGCGCCCGTTCGACGAACGGCTGCTCGCCGCCGACATCGACCTTCCCGCCTTGTTCGCAAGCCTCGCGCGCGCCGATGCCCCGGCCGACTTCTCGCTGCTGCTCACCGGGCCGCCGGGGACGGGCAAGACCGAAGCGGTGCAGGCGCTTGCGCGCCAGCTTGGGCGGCCGCTGCACGTCAAGCGCGCGTCCGATCTCATGTCGAAATGGGTCGGGGAAACCGAAAAGGCGATCGCCGCGGCTTTCGCCGACGCGAAGCGGCACGGTGCGATGCTCTTCTTTGACGAGGTGGATTCGCTTCTTGCCGACCGCGGCGGCGCGACCCGCGGATGGGAGGTGAGCCAGGTCAACGAGCTGCTGACGTGGATGGAGGCGCACCCCCTGCCCTTCGCCGCAGCGACCAACCATGCCGCGAAGCTCGACCCCGCCGCGGCGCGGCGCTTCGTCTTCAAGGTCGGGATGCGGTCGCTCGATGGTGCGCGCGCGCGGCGCGCCTTCGCGCATTTCTTCGGGCACGAAGCCCCTGCGATGCTCGATCGTCTCGACGGCCTGACGCTTGGCGACTTCGCGGTCGTCGCGCGGCAAATGCGCTTTGTCGGAACGGCCAGCGATGCCGCGCTGATCGAGCGGCTGCGGCGCGAACGGATGACGCGTCCGGCGCCGCCGCAGCCGATGGGGTTCGGTTCAGACGCGCCACTTGGGTGCGAATAACCCCCGATCGCGCAGGATCACCTGGGCGGCATTATGCCCCGGCGCGCCGGTGACGCCGCCGCCGGGATGCGTGCCCGCGCCGCACATATAAAGGCCCTTCACCGGCCCGCGATAGCCGCCAAGCCCCAGCACGGGGCGCGCCGCCCACAGCTGGTCCAGGCTCATATTGCCGTGCATGATGTCGCCGCCGACCAGCCCGAATTTCCGCTCCAGCCCCTTGGGCGACAGGCGCGTCTGGGCAATGATGCTCGCGCGGAAGCCGGGGGCGTGCTTTTCGACGGTGTCGATGATGCAGTCCGCGGCGGCCTCTTCCTCATCGTCCCAGTCGCGGAGAGTCCCGTCTTCTTTGGCGGGCAGCTCGGGCGCGAATTGCTGGCAGAAGAGGCTGGCGACATGCTGCCCCGGGGGCGCGAGGCTGTCGTCGACGGTCGAGGGGATCAGCATCTCGACGATCGGCGCCTTCGACCAGCCATGCTGTTTGGCGTCGAGGAAGGCGCGGTCCATATAGTCGAGCGTCGGGGCAAGAATGATCCCCGATTGGTGATGCTCGCCGGGTTCGGGCAGGCAAGTAAATTTTGGCAGTTCGCTGAGCGCGACGTTCATGCGGAAGGTGCCGCTGCCCGCCTTGAAGCCCTTGATCCGGCGCTCGTGACCCGCGGGCAGGTCGCTCGCGTCCATCATCCGCTCATAGAGCAGCTTGGGTCCGACATTCGCGATCACACGCGCCGCGGCGATTTCCTCCCCGCCGACCAGCTTCACGCCCACGGCCTTGCCGCCATCGACCAGCACTTTCGCGACCGGGCTTTCGAGGCTGATTTCGACACCATGATCGCGGCAGACCTTTGCCATGATCTCGGTGATCTTGCCCATGCCGCCGACGCTGTGGCCCCACGCCCCTTTCTTGCCGTTCACCTCGCCAAAGACGTGGTGGAGAAGGACATAGGCGCTGCCCGGCGTGTCGGGGCTGGCATAATTGCCCACGACCGCGTCGAAACCGAAGGCGGCCTTGACCGCCTCGCTCTCGAACCAGCTGTCCAGCATCGTGCGCGCCGATTTGGTGAACAGGTCGAGCACGTCGCGCTGCTGTTCGAGGCTGAGCGTGGCAAAGCGCCGCCCTTGCCGCGCGCCGTCGAGCAGGGTGCGCAGCCCTTCGCCGACGTTCGGCGGCACGCGTAGCGCCAAGTCGCGGAGCAGTTCGGCAACATTTTCGAGCGCGTCATAATATTGCGGAAGCACCGCGGCATCGCGAGCCGAAAATTTGCGGAATTCGGCCTGCGTGCGCTCCAGCCCGCCGCCGAGTTTGAGGTAGCCGCCATCCTCCTGCGGCAGGAAATTGCTGATCGGCCGCTCGATGACGCGATAGCCATGATCGGCGAGCTTCATGTCGGCGATCACCTTGGGCTGGAGCAGGCTGACCGTGTAGCTCGCGACCGAATTGCGAAAGCCGGGGGCGAACTCCTCGGTCACGGCAGCGCCGCCGACGACGTCGCGCGCCTCGACGATCCGCACCTTCAGCCCCGCTTTGGCAAGATAGAAGGCACAGACGAGTCCGTTGTGGCCGGCGCCGATAATCAGCGCGTCATAGGCTTTGGTCATTTTTTGCTCCAACCGGCGGCGGGCGCGTGCTCGAGCCGCGCCTCGGGAATGATGTCGCGCATCCGCGCACAGAAATGCTTGAGACAGACTTCCTTGTCGCTGAGCGGCCCCATCGAAAAGCTTTTCGACTGCATGCCCATCTGGACGCGCGTGATCAGTTCGGTGTCCTCGGCATTGACCTGGCGATTGATGCGCCAGTTGAGGTAGCGCGCGGCCTTCATCTCACGCCGCTCGTCGGGAAGGACGTAGGAAATCTCGCGGATCAGGCAGCTTGTCGGCCCGGTCGGCAGCCATTGCATGAAATCGACCTGATCGGGATAGATGTCGAACGCGACATTGGGCCACAGCTTGAAATAGAGCCAGTGCCGCTGGTTGGCTTCGGGCAGGTGCTCGGCGCGCGGCAACAGCCGTTGATACATCCGTTCCGACCAGTTCACCGACGGCCGGTCGATCAAATCGCCCCACATGCGATCGACCCGGTCCTCGGCCTCGACGCCATAGCTTTTGCCGAACAGCCGCGTCAGGCCGGGGTGCGCGACGGGGATGTGAAGGCCGTCCGAATAATTGTCGCCGACATTCTTCCAGTTCACGTCGCGCGGGCGCAGCGTGACGCGGCCCAGCGCGCCAAGTTCCTCGAAACGATAGGGTTCGACCATCGCCTCATATGGCGCCATCATCGACGCGACCGACGGACCGCCATCATCGTCGAACCGCACGAACCAGAAACCGCGCCATTGCTCCAGCCCGACGGCGACAAGCCCCGCCCGCCCCTTGTCGAGCGTCGGGTAGCTCGCCGAATCGGGCACGCCGGTCAGCCGCCCGTCGAGTTCATAGGTCCAGGCATGATAGGGGCAGACGAGTTTTTTCGCGCAGCCGGCGGCGCCGTCGACAAGACGCGACCCGCGGTGGCGGCAAACATTTGTGAAAGCGCGCACGGCCCGGTCGGCGCCGCGCACCAGGATCACGCTTTCACCGCAATAATCGATGCTGTGCCAATCACCGACATTCGGGATGTCGCTGTCGTGACAGACGACCTGCCAGCTCGGCCGGAAAATCCGTTCGATTTCCGCCGCATGAAAATCGGGGTCGGCGTATGTCCAGGCAGGCAGCGACCAGCCGTCGAGGGGGTCAGGGTGCGAATCGCGAATGGGTGCAGTTGCCATGGCTCGTTCCTTGTTATACAACCGTATAACAATATGCAGCCCGCTCGCCAAGCCTTTACGCGCGAAAGTGCCGACGCCCGCCGCGCCGACCTGATCGAGGCGACGGCCGCGGTGTTGGCCGAACAGGGGCTGGCCGGGACCAATGTCCGGGCGATCTGCGCCCGGGCGGGGGTCTCACCGGGACTGCTGCGCCATTATTTTGGCGGGATCGACGATCTGATCGCCGCGACCTATCAGGCAACAAGCGACCGAATGGACGCGATCTTCGCGGCGGCGGTGGATGCGGCGGGGGCCGATCCGCGCGCGCGGCTGGCCGCCTATCTGACCGCCAGCTTCCGGCCTCCCGTGACCGACCCCGAACTGCTCGGCGCATGGACGGCCTTTTGGGCCCTTGCACGCAGCGACGCGCGGATGGCGGCCATCCATGCCGAAAGCTACGCCGGTTATCGCGGCCGGCTTGGCGAATTATTGGCCGCGTGCGGCGCATCGGACGCCCCGCGGCTGGCGATCATGCTGACCGCGATGGTCGACGGGCTATGGCTGGAATTGTCGCTCGATGCCGCCAGCTTCGGGGCGGAAGCGGCGGTCCAGATGGTCGAGCGCGCGGTCGGCGCGCTCATCTGATTATTTCGACAGGTCGCGCAGCAGGCTATCCCAATGGCCGAGCGCCGGTGCAATCGCATCGACCGGCACCCGTTCGTTCAGTCCATGGGCAAAGCTGTCGCTAGCCTTTGAAAAAAGGCCCGCGACGCCATAGCTCGGGACGCCCACGATGCGGAAATGATAGCTGTCGGTCGCGCCCGCGCTCATCGACGGGATGATCGGCAGCCCCGGCGCGCGGGCATGAACCGCTTTCGTCACCGCCGCCATGACATCGGGCCGCAACGGCGATGCGTCGCTGGCGCTCGCGTCGGGATCGCTATGCACCTTGATCGCTGGGTCGGCGATGACCTTCTCCAACTCGGCGCGCACCGTTTCGACGGGCACGCCGGGGAAAATGCGGCAGTTGATGTTCGCCGTTGCCCGTTGCGGAAGCGCATTTTCGGCATGGCCGCCCTTAACCAATGTCGGCACGCACGTGGTGCCGATCTGGCCGACATATTCGGGGTCGGAACGGATTTTGGCAATCGCCGCGGGGTCGGCCGGATTGGCGGCGAAGGCTTTCAGCGCCGCGCCGATGTCGCCGCCGACCTGATCGGCGACGATCGGCATGCCGATCTTGGTCAGCTCATTCTGCTGCGGTTGGAAACGATAGGCGCCGACCTTCGCCAGCGCGGCCGACAGCTGGACGATGGCGTTGACGTCCGACGGGCGCGAACTGTGGCCGCCGGGGTTGGTCACTTCGAGCATGAAATCGGCATAGGTTTTTTCGCCCGCCTGCAACCCGTAATATTGGGGCTTGCCATCCTCGCCGATCAGACCGCCGCCGCCGTCGCCGTTCAGCGCAAATTCGGCGCCCTTATATTTTGCGGCGAGCGCGCGCGTCGTGATCATCGCGGTTTCTTCGTCGCCCGACAGCAGCAGGATGATCGAACGCTTGGGCTTGAAGCCATCCTGCTTCAGCTGCGCCATCGTCGCGACCATCATCGCGACATCGAACTTGTTATCCTCCGACCCGCGGCCGAAAATATACCCCCCTTCCTCGACCGGAACGAAGGGGTCGCGCGTCCAATCCTTGGGGTCCGCCTCGACGACGTCCATATGGCCCAGCAGCACGATCGGCTTCTGCTTTGTCGTGCCGTGGAGCGTCGCCGCAAAGGTTGCGGTTTCGCCGATGGGGGTGATCTCGATATCGCTGTCGGCATAGCCCGCGGCTTTCAGCACGCTCGCATAATAGGCCGCGAGCTTGGGCACCTGTCCGCGCCCCTCGACAGTCGGGATCGCGATGCTGTCTTTCAGGATCTTCTTCGCGGTTTCGGCGTCGGCCGGCTTGGCGTGGACGGGCGCGGCGGCGAGCAGAGCGGCGGCGAGGGCGAGCAGAGCGGTATGGTTGCGCATGGACGCGGACTATGGCGCATCGTCGGCCGGCGTCAATCGTCGAGGCCAAAAGCCGCGATCGCTGCGACGAATATCGGCTAGCGACCGGAAGCGGCCGCTCTTCTCCCCTCCCGCTTGCGGGAGGGGTCGGGGGTGGGCATCGAAAGTGCGATGGCCCACCCCGCTGCGACTAGCCAGCAAGCTGGCAAGTCTCGCTGCCCCTCCCGCTTGCGGGATGGGATGGTCACGTACTTCCTAAATGGCCGCTCCCCACCCCATTGCAGCCGTTCCCATCACACGGCCTTCTTCGCCTTCGGCGCGGGCGTCTTGGGCTTGTATCGGCACAGGTCGGCGACCGGGCAGCGCCAGCATTCGGGCGTGCGGGCCTTGCAGATATAGCGGCCGTGGAGGATCAGCCAGTGGTGCGCGCCGACGCGGAAGGGCGCGGGCGTGTCCTTTTCCAGCTTTTTTTCGACCGCCAGCACCGTCTTGCCCGGCGCCAGCCCGGTGCGGTTGCCGACGCGAAAGATATGCGTATCGACCGCGAAGGTTTCGGCCCCGAACGCGCAGTTCATCACGACATTGGCGGTTTTGCGCCCGACGCCGGGCAGTTCGACGAGCGTGTCGCGGTCGGCGGGGACGTCGCCGCCGAAGTCGCGGACAAGGATTTCGGAGAGCGCGATGACGTTTTTCGCCTTGGCGTTGAACAGCCCGATCGTCTTGATATGCTGCTTCAACCCCGCCTCGCCCAGGTCGACCATCTGCTGCGGGGTTTTCACATCCTCGAACAACCGCCGCGTCGCCTTGTTCACCCCGACGTCGGTCGCCTGCGCCGACAGCACCACCGCGACGAGCAATTGATAGTCATTGCCGAATTGCAGCTCGGTCTCGGGACTCGGATTGAGTTCGGCAAGGCGGCGGTAGAACTCGAAAATATCGGCCTTTTTCATCGCCGTTACGACAGTCCCAGCACCTGTGGCATGGTGTAGCGTTCGGGCTTCTGGTTCAGCAACCACAGCGCCGCGCGCACGGCACCGCGTGCGAATATCATGCGGTTCTCGGCGCGGTGCGACAGGGTGATCATTTCTTCGGGGCCGGCAAAAATCACGTCATGGTCGCCCGCGACGGTGCCGCCGCGCAGGCTCGCAAAACCGATCTTGCCGTGGCCGCGCGCGCCGGTCAGGCCGTCGCGGCCGCGTTCTGAACAGGTGTCGAGGTTGATCCCCCGCCCCTCGGCGGCGGCCTGTCCCAGCAGCAATGCGGTGCCGCTGGGCGCATCGACCTTCATCCGGTGATGCATTTCGAGCACCTCGATATCATATTCCGGGTCGAGCCGGGCCGCCGCCTCGCGCACCAGATGCGCAAGCAGGGTCACGCCGAGCGAGGTGTTGCCGGTCTGGAGCACCGCAATGTCGCGCGCCGCATCGTCGATCAGATAATGGTGGCGTTCTTCCAGCCCGGTGGTGCCGATGACGATCGGTTTGCGCGCCGCGACGCACGCGTCGAGCGTCGCCTCGAGCGCGGCGGGCGAGGAGAAATCGACGAGCACGTCGCTCTCGCTCGCCAGCTTTACGACATTGCCGCCGCGATCGACGCCGCAATGACGCTGTCCCGCTTCGGATATGGCGGCGGCGAGCGCGACGCCCATCCGCCCTTCGCTGCCGATAATGCCGATGCTGGTCATGCTGCGTCCCCTTGCCTTCGCTCCCCCCTTAGCCCTTCGCATCGCGCGAAGTCGAGACGCCCGTCGGCCGCCACGGCGCCAGCGCGTCTCGACTTCGCCCGATCCAAACGGATAGAGAGGCGGAATGAGCGAAATCCATAACATCGTCATCCTGACCGGCGCCGGCGTATCGGCCGAAAGCGGGATCGACACGTTCCGCGACGGCGGCGGGCTGTGGGAACAGCACCGCGTCGAGGATGTCGCGACCCCCGAAGCCTTTGCCCGCGACCCCGACCTGGTCCTGCGCTTTTACGATATGCGGCGCGCGGCGATCCAGACCAAGACGCCGAACGCGGCGCACGACGCGCTGGCGCGGCTCGATGCCCAGTGGCCGGGCGAACTGCTGATCGTCACGCAGAATGTCGACGACCTGCACGAACGCGCGGGGGCCAGGCGGTTGATCCACATGCACGGCGAACATCTGAATGCGTGGTGCACCACCTGCGACACGCGCAGCCCGTGGGCCGGCCCGCTGCTGGACCGGCCGGAATGTCCGGCATGCGGCGTGACGGGCCATCTGCGTCCCGATATCGTCTGGTTCGGCGAAATGCCGTACCGGATGGACGACATTTATCATGCGCTGAACCGCGCTGACCTGTTCGTGTCGATCGGCACGTCGGGCGCGGTCTATCCCGCCGCGGGTTTCGTGCGCGAGGCCCGCGCATCGGGCGCGCGCACGCTCGAACTCAATATGGAGCCAAGCCAGGGCAGCCACTGGTTCGACGAGGCCCGCCACGGCCCCGCGACGCGGCTGGTGCCGCAATGGGTCGACCAGCTGCTGCAAAGCTAGCGCCGCGCGGCGAAGAAATCCCGGAGCAGTGCCGACGCCTCGCCGTCGCCGATGCCGTCATAGATTTCCGGCCGGTGATGAATCGTGGGCTGGGCAAAGATGCGCGGGCCGTGGACGACGGCGCCGCCCTTGGGGTCGTCGGCGCCATAATAGAGCCGCGCGATGCGGGCATGCGCGATCGCCCCGGCGCACATCGCGCACGGCTCCAGCGTCACATAAAGGTTGCAGCCGTCGAGTCGCTCGTTGCCGAGCTTCGCCGCCGCGGCGCGAATCGCGACGATTTCGGCATGCGCGGTCGGGTCGTGCGATTCGCGGGGGCGGTTGTGACCTTCGGCGATAATCGCGCCATCCTTGACGATGACCGCGCCGACGGGCACTTCGCCCCATTCCGCAGCGATGCGGGCAAGATCGAGCGCACGGCGCATGGGTTCGGGGAGCGGAAATGCGGCCATAAATGCGCCCTATTCGCTTGACGAATCTCCGGCAAGCCGATAAGCGCGCGCCTTTCCCGGCTCACTCCGGTCCTGTTCTGCCCGTTTTTCGGGAAGTGCCCGGACGCCGATCCGAAATTTTTTTGACGAGGACGAAGACCATGTCGCGCATCTGCGAACTGACCGGCAAGGGCCGCCAGGTAGGCCACAATGTCAGCCACGCCAACAACAAGACCAAGCGCACCTTTCTGCCGAACCTGCAGAATGTGACCTTGCTGTCGGACGCGCTCGGCAAGGGCGTGAAGCTGCGCGTGTCGACGCACGGCCTGCGCACGGTCGAACATAATGGCGGTCTCGACAACTGGCTGCTGAAGGCCGGCGACGACCAGCTTTCGGCCAGCGCCCGCAAGGTGAAGAAGGAAGTCGCGAAGAAGCTGGCCGAAAAGGCCGCTTAAGCGCTTTCGCATCGCCGAAGCAATCAGGCGGCCGGGCTTACCGGGCCGCCTTTTTGCTGTCCGGCATCTTTCGCGGCGGCAGGGCCGTCAGCTCGAATTGCAGCAACAGGCTGCGCTGCCAGACATTGAAATTGTCGTCGGCGACAAGCCACAGCCAAATGCGGCCATCCTCGACCGCAATCGCCGCTCCTTCGTAATTTTCTGCCAGCGGCTTGGGCACACGGCCGATCGTCCGCGACCGCACGACGGCGTCTTTTGCGATATCCGCAGGATCGACGATGGCGAGGATCGTGGTGAACACGGGGTTGAAGCCGAGCCGTCGATGCACGAGCAGGATTCGCCCGTCGGGCAGCGTCGCAGCATCGCTGACCAGCCCACGGCCCGCCGAATCATAATAGAAACGAATCGGCACGGAGCCAGCGGCCGCCGGATCGCCGGTGTAGATCAGCCCCTCGCGACCCCGCGGATCATGGTCGGCATCCTCCGAAAAAATGACCGTCCGCCCGTCGGCAAGCCGCGCCATGGCCTCTGGGCCGCGATTCCGGGGCCAGCGCGGCCTGGGCAATTGCTGGCGCGATTCGATGTGCGAAAGCCCGGCATCGAGACGCCAGATCTGGTTGACCACCTCGAGCGCGACCCACGCCTTGCCGCTCGCAGCGTCGATGAACATGGCTTCGGTGTCGGCCGCCGCCTTGCGTGCGGGGCGGCCGTCGATCGTCGGCAGCGCGCGAATCCGGACCGACGACACCGCCCCGCGCGAATCGAGCGCAAGCCGGGTCGAATAGCCATTGTCGCCGATCAGCAGAAACTGCCCCGGCGCGGTGCGGGCCAGCGCGGAGAAGCCCCCGAATCGGTCGTGGGGGCTGACAAGACGCCAGCCACGGACAAAGCGCATGCTGCCGCTTTTTTCGGGAGCGAAGGCCAGCGGGCGCGAAACGGCGCTCTGCGTCATATCGTCCTGCGGATAGCGGATGACGGTGCCCGGAACCGGGCCCAGGGCCAGGAAGATCAGGGCGGCAAGGAGCAGGCGGCGCATCGCGGTGGGGGTAGGGCGGCGGCGGCAGAAAGGAAAGCGGCTCACCGCAGAAAGCTGAACATCAGCCAACAACCATGTTCAGGCTTCGCTCAATGCGAATCGGGCAAAACCTCTTCATCGACACTGCCCAGATGGGCCCAAGACGACGAAGGAGAACGACAATGAAAAAGATGGTGACCCTCTCGATCGCCGCCCTGATGTCCACCGCGACGCTGGGGATGGCGGCTCCCGCCGCGGCGCAGAACGGCTATTACGACCGTGACGGCTATTCGAGCTATTACAGCGGCTATGACCGCGACGATCGTCGCTATGACCGCCGCGACTATCGCCGGGACAACCGCCGCGATTACCGCAACAATCGCAATTATTACCGCGGTGACCGCCGCAATTATCGTCAGTGCGACAAGGGCACCGGCGGCACCGTGATCGGTGCGATTGCAGGCGGCCTTGCTGGTCACGAAATCGCCGGCCGCGGCGACCGCACGGTCGGAACGATCATCGGCGGCGCAGTTGGCGCGATCGCCGGCCGCGCGATCGACAAGGGGAATGACGGTTGCCGTTAAGAGGCAGTCCCGACCCCCAATAATTTCCTCTCCCCTTATCCCCCGTCCGGCCCCGCGCCGGGCGGGGTTTTCTTTGCGTCACAGGCGATTGGGAGGAGGAGCTTGCCTTAAAGCCATGGCAAGCCTAGGTTTGCTGCCAAGTGCACGTTCGCGGTTTTGCGGGCGCGTGAGCAGACAGGTAATAATAGCCATGCGGCAAATGGCAACGCCATCGAGGCGACCGCCGCGGCCCAGCCCGGCGGGTAAAGGACGAAGCAAGACGGGTGGCGATGCGCGCCCGATGCCGATCACGCGGCCGCGCAGCTATGCCGCGATCGACCTTGGCACCAACAATTGTCGGCTGTTGATCGCACGCCCCCAAAATGACGAACTCGTGGTCATCGACGCCTTTTCGCGGATCGTCCGGCTCGGCGAGGGACTGCACGGCACCGGCCGGATCAGCAATGCTGCGATGGACCGCACCGTCGCCGCGCTGTCGATCTGCGCCGACAAGCTGCGCCGCCGCCACGTATCGCTGTCGCGTGCCGTTGCGACCGAGGCGTGCCGCCGCGCGACCAATGGCGAAGAACTCGCCGAGCGCGTACGGCGCGAGACGGGAATTGTCCTCGACATCATTTCGGCTGCCGAAGAGGCACGGCTCGCCGTTCTCGGCTGCCACAATCTGATGGAACCCGGCGACGGCCCGGCGCTGATCTTTGACATCGGCGGCGGTTCGACCGAGCTGATGCGCGTCGACGTGTCGGACGATGACGTCAAGATCCACGACTGGATCAGCGTGCCGTGGGGCGTCGTGTCCCTGACCGAGCATGCTCCGCTGCCCGACGACAGCCTCGCCGGACGTCAGGCCGCCTATGCGCATATGCGCGAGGTGACGCGCGACGCCTTTGCCGCCTTCGCCGGGCGCGCGGAACGCTTTGCCGGGCAATCGCTCCGCCTGCTTGGCACCAGCGGCACCGTGACGACGCTCGCCAGCGTGTTCCTCGACCTGCCGCGCTATGATCGCCGCGCGGTCGACGGACTCGTCGTGCCGTCCGACGCGATGCGCGACATCAGCCGCCGCCTTGCCGATGCCAGCATCGCCGACCGCGCAGAAATCGCGTGCATCGGCCGCGAGCGCGCCGATCTGGTCGTTGCCGGCTGCGCGATCCTCGAAAGCATTATCGACCTGTGGCCCGCGGCGCGGGTCGGCGTCGCCGACCGCGGCATTCGCGAGGGGATCTTGCGCTGCCTTGCCATGCAGGGCCGCGACATCCCGGTGACCCGCCGCGAGTATCGCAAATGAGCGGCGGAAGCGGAAAAGGCGGGAGCGGGCGCGGCGGCGGCCTGCATGTGCGGGTCAAGACCGCGCGCAAGCGCAGCACGTCGTCGACGCGCTGGCTGCAACGGCAACTCAACGACCCCTATGTGCGCCGTGCGCAGGCCGAGGGTTATCGCTCGCGCGCCGCGTACAAGCTCATCGAACTCGACGAGAAATTCGGATTCCTCAAGAAATCGCGCGCCGTCGTCGATCTTGGCATCACCCCGGGCGGCTGGTCGCAGGTCGTGCGCAAGGCGAACCCGCGCGCGCGCGTCGCAGGTATCGACCTGCTCGCGTGCGAACCGATCGAGGGCGTTGCGATCCTCGAGATGGACTTCATGGATGATGCGGCGCCGGACGCGCTGATCGAAGCACTCGGCAGCGCCCCCGACCTGGTCATTTCGGATATGGCGGCGAATACTGTCGGCCACCAGCAGACCGACCATCTGCGCACGATCGGGCTGGCCGAGACCGCCGCCGATTTCGCGGTGCAAAATCTGCTGCCCGGCGGCGCCTTTGTCGCCAAGGTGTTTGCGGGCGGCGCCGACCACACGCTGCTGACCTTGCTCAAACGCCATTTCACGACGGTCAAGCACGCCAAGCCGCCGGCGAGCCGCAAGGGATCGCCCGAACTTTATGTCATCGCGCAAGGCTTTAAGGGTCGCAGCGACGGCAGCGATGTTGACATGGAATAGCTACGCGAATGGGTCGCACCACCGGGGGGAGAATATTGATGGGCAAGTCGAGGCAGTCGGTCGCGGCTGTGACGCTGGCGGCGTTGATGCTGGCATCGTGCGGCGGCGGCGGCGGAAGCGATGGGAGCCTGGGCAGCGGCGGCACCGTCACGGTTCCGCCGACACCCACGCCGACGCCGACACCCACCGCCAACTGCGGCCTCGCGGCGCGCCAGTCCTTTGCCAAGGCGGTGATCGACGAATGGTATCTGTTCCCGAACGATGTTGCGAACGGCGTCAGCCCTTCGAGCTACAGCAGCGTCCAATCCTATATCGACGCGCTGGTCGCGCCTGCGCGCGCGCTGAACAAGGATCGTTTCTTCACCTACATCACCTCGATCGCCGAAGAGAACGCCTTTTACGCTAGCGGGTCGAGCGCCGGTTTCGGTGTCCGCCTGGCTTATGATGCCGCGAACCAGCAAATCGTCATCGCCGAAGCCTATGAAGGCGCCCCCGCCTTTGCCGCGGGAATCGATCGCGGGACCGCGATCGTAGGGATCGGCACGACAAGCGGCAATATCCGCAGCGTGTCGAGCATCGTCGCGGCCGAGGGGACCGCTGGCCTGACCAGCGCGCTCGGTCCCAACGACCCCGGGGTCAGCCGTGTGCTGCGCATCAGCGACGCGGCGGGCACACGCGACGTCACGGTGGCAAAGACCGACTATGCGCTCGATCCGGTTTCGGACCGCTACGGCGCCAAGGTGATCAGCGAAGGCGGGCGCAATTATGGCTATATCAACCTGCGCACGTTCATTTCGTCGGCCGACCAGCAGCTGCGCACGGCATTCCTGAATTTCCGGAACCAGGGCGTGACCGATATCATCATCGATTTCCGTTACAACGGCGGCGGACTGGTTTCGACCGCCGAGTTGATGGGCGACCTGCTGGGACGCAATCGCACGTCGAGCGAGATTTTCTCGCAGCTGAATTTTCGCCCATCGAAAGCGTCGAATAACGAGACACGCTATTTCGCGGCGCAGCCCGAATCGATCGCGCCAACGCGCATCGCCTTCATCGGCACCGGGTCGACCGCATCGGCGAGCGAACTGGTGATCAATTCGATGCTGCCGTATCTTGGCACCAGCATGACGCTCGTCGGCGCCAACACCTATGGCAAGCCGGTCGGCCAGATCGCGCTCGACCGGGCCGAATGCGACGACCGCATGCGTGTGGTTGCCTTTGCCACCGCCAATTCGGCGGGTGCGAGCGACTATTATGACGGGCTGGCGCCGAAGATTGCGAACAGTTGCGCCGCGAACGACGATCTGAGCCTGCCGCTGGGCGACCCGCGCGAAGCGTCGGTGCGCGCGGCGATCGGCTTTCTTTCGGGCACGGCCTGCACCACCCGCATCGCCGACGCCAGCGCCGGGGCCGCGGCGCGCAGCAGCCGCTCGCCGGCCATGGCGCGGCCGGAAATGCTGATGGCCGATCGTCCCAGCGCGGCGCAGCGCGACCTGCCGGGGCTGTTCTGACCCCGCGCCGTTTAATCCATCGCAGCAATTGACCGCAGCGGCAGAAACGGGCTAACGGCCGCGGCAAGCGACAGGTTCCCCGGTGACGGGGACGAAGAGGGAACGGGAAAACCCCGGCTGCCCCTGCAACTGTACGCGGCGAGCCATCGGCCACATGCCATTGGGACTTCGGTCCCGAGAAGGCGGCCGACCGGCGCTGACCCGCAAGCCAGGAGACCTGCCCGTCGCCGTCGTCTTTCGACCGGACAGGGTGTGCCGGGCGGACGGGGGTGAACCCGCATGACGACAAGCTTGGCCGCGTTCGCGCGCGGGCGGTGTCGTGCGTCCCCACAGGACGACCGCATCGACCGTACGCGTGGGCGGCATTGTCGATGGGTGTTCTATGTTCCAATCTGTTTTCCGAAGTTCGATCTGCCTTGCCGCCATCGCGGCCTCCTCCTCCGCAGCCGCCGAGGACGCATCGTCCGCGCACGCCGTCGCCGCCGACAGCGACAGCATCATCGTCACCGCAACCCGCGTGCCGCTGACGCTCGACGAAGTGCCGTCGTCGATCGCCGTGCTCGACAAGGCCGCGATCGACCGCGCGCAGGACATCGGCGTCACCGAATTGCTGCTCCGCACGCCGGGCATCAGCATGTCGCGCAACGGCGGTTATGGCACGTCGACCTCGCTGCGCATCCGCGGCGGCGAATCCGAACATACCGTGGCGGTGATCGACGGCGTGAAGCTCAATGACCCGTCGTCGACGGGCGGCGGCTTCAACTTCACCAATCTGCTCGCGGGGGATATTTCGCGGATCGAGGTGCTGCGCGGGCCGCAGTCGATCCTGTGGGGGAGCCAGGCGATCGGCGGGGTCGTCAACATCGTCACCGCGTCGCCCGACAAGGGCATCGAAGGCAGCTTCGATCTTGAAGCCGGATCGCGTCAGACCGTCAGCGCACGCGCCGCGATTGGCGGCCGCACCGGGCCGCTCGCCTGGCGCATCGGCGGCCAGCGTTTCACCACCGACGGCATTTCGTCGCACGCCAGGGCGTTCGGAGGCGTCGAGCGTGACGGCTATCGCAACAGCAGCGTTTCGGGCCGCGCCGAACTGGCGCTCGCCGACAATCTCAGCGCCGAAGTGCGCGGCTATTATTCAAGCGGCCGCGTCGAATTCGACGGCTTCAACACCGACAGCAACGACTTTGGGTTGAACAAGGAATTCGTCGGCTACACGGGGCTCAATTTCGACCTCATCGGCGGACGATTCCGCAACCGCATCGCTTATGCCTATACCGATACCAACCGCGACAATTTCAATCCTGACCGCGCACGCCCGCGCAGTTTCGAGGCCGACGGCAAAAACAAGCGCTGGGAATATCAGGGCAGCTTCGATTTTACCGACCGCATAAGCGCAATCTTCGGGGTCGAGAATGAACGCTCGGACTTCCGCAGCCGTTCGCCCTCGGCGTCGCTGGCGATCCCGCTTCCCGCTTTTGTACGCGGTAAGGCGGAACTCACGAGCGTTTATGGGCAATTGAGCATCGAACCACTCGACGGTCTGACGCTCAATGGCGGCGTCCGTTATGACGATCATGACCGCTATGGCGGGCAGACCTTGTTCGCGGCGGGCGGCGTCTGGCGCCTCGCCACCGGCACCGTGCTGCGCGCGAGCTATGGCGAAGGCTTCAAGGCACCGGGGCTCTACCAGCTGTTCAGCGAATATGGGAATGTCGGGCTCGACCCCGAAGAGGCGCATGGCTGGGAAGCGGGGATCGAACAGCATTTGTTCGGTCGCACACTTGTTGTCGGCGCGACCTGGTTTGACCGCACGACGGCGAACCAGATCATCTATAACGGCTGCTCGTCGCCCACGACGGACCCGCTCTGCACCGTGCCCGGCAGCAACCCGCCCATCCAGCGCTTCGGCTATTATCTGAACGTAGCGCGCAGCGAAGCGCACGGCGTCGAGGCCGCCGCTGCGCTGACACTTGGCGGGTTCACGCTCGAGGGCAATGGCAGCTGGATCGTCGCCGAGGACCGCTCAACCGGGGCCAATTCCGGCAACTGGTTGCCGCGGCGTCCGCGCCACATGGCGAATCTATCGGCAATCTATGCTTTCGGTTTCGGGCTCGAACTCGGCGCGGCGCTACGGTGGTCGGGCAAAAGCTACGACAATGCGAGCAATGCGCAGCGGCTCGACGATTATACGCTCGTCGACTTGCGCGCTGAATATGCGCTTTCGGACGCCGTGAAACTGTTCGCGCGCGCCGAAAATATCTTCGACGAAGAATATATGACCGCCTACCGCTATGGCTCGATCGGCCGTAGCGTTTACGCCGGTATCCGGGGGCGCTTCTGATGGCCGCCGTGTCGCAGCGCAGCGCGTCAGCGCTGTGGATCGCATTGCTCACGGCGGCGAGCATGGTGACGACGCTCGCGCTCGGCTGCGCGACGCCATTTCCCTCGCTCGCGGCGCTCGCAGCGGTGCATATGCGCCGCCGCGACGGCCTCGCGCTGATGTTGCTCGCTTGGGCAGCGAGCCAGTTCGTCGGTTTCGTTCTGCTCGGCTATCCACGCGACGGGAGCACGCTGGCGTGGGGAGCCGGACTGGGCACCGCGGCGGTCGGGGCTATGCTTGCCAGCCATGCGGCGCTGCGGGCGGCGGATCATCGTTCCGTCGCGGCGCGGCTCAGCCTCGCTTACGCAGCGGGGTTCACCGCGTTCAAGGGCGTCATATTGCTCTGGGCGCTCGTGCTCGGCGGACTGCATACCGCAATGGCGCCCGACCTGCTTGCCGAACAGTTCGTGCGCAACGCGGCAATATTGATCGGGCTCTATGCCGTTTATCGCGCGCTTGTCGCCGCGGGGGTTCCGCCGCCCCTGCCCATGTCCGCCGCGGCGACCACCTGATGCTGACGCGCGTCGACCCGGGTCCGGCGGTGGTGGTGTGCAACACCTGTCGCCACAGCCGTTCGGCCCAGGTCGATGGCGAGGGTGTGCGTGGCGGCGCGCGGCTCGTTGCGGCGCTGAACGAAATCAAGGCAGGCGAGCCGCGCTACGCGGGCATCGCGGTGCAGGAAATGGCGTGCCTGTTCGCCTGCCAGGACCATATCACCGTCCATCTGCGCGCGCCGGGGAAGGTCGGTTATGTGCTGGGCCGCTTCACCGGCGACGCGGCATCGGCACGCGCCATCCTCGAATATGCGGTTCATTATGCCGCCAGCGAGCACGGCCGCGTCGCCTTTTCGCTTTGGCCCGACGGTATCAAAGGCCATTTCATCACGCGCACGCCGCCACCAGGATATATCGCCGAATGACCCGCTTTGCTTCCGCCCAGACCTTCAGCGCAGCACTCGCGAATTTGCCGGGCCCGGACGACAGCGCCGCAACCGATGCCCGCGTGCGGCAGGGTGAACTCACCAAACCTGCTGGCTCGCTGGGTCGGCTCGAGGAACTGGCAGTCTTTTTCGCCGGTTGGCAAGGCCGGGCGCGCCCGCAAATCAACCATGCGCGCGCCGCAATCTTTGCGGGCAATCACGGCATCACCGTGCATGGCGTCAGCGCCTTTCCGCCTGGCGTGACCGCACAGATGGTCGCCAATTTCGCGGGTGGCGGCGCAGCGATCAACGCCCTTTCCGGCGCGGCGGGACTGGAACTCTCCGTCGTCGCGCTCGACCTCGACCGGCCGACCGCCGATTTTACCGCCAACGCTGCGATGGACGAGGCGGAATGCCTCGATGCGCTGAACCGCGGCGCGGCGGTCGTCGACGCCGATCTCGACCTGCTCGTGCTGGGGGAGATGGGGATCGGCAATTCGACCGCGGCGGCCGCGCTCTGCGCGCGCAGTTACGGCGGCAGCGCCGCTGAGTGGGTCGGTCCGGGCACGGGGATCGACGGTTATGGAGTCGCGCGCAAGGCCGCGGTCGTCGATCAGGCCATCGCCTTTCACGCCGACGCGCCGCACGCGGCGTTCGACACGCTGCGACGCGTCGGCGGACGCGAGATTGCGGCGATTGCGGGCGCGATCCTCCGCGCCCGCCAGCTCGGCGTCCCCGTGCTGCTCGACGGCTTCATCTGCACCTCGGCGATCGCCCCGCTTGCCGCCGACAATCCCGCCATCGTCGACCATTGCATCGCGGGCCATTGCTCGGCCGAACCGGGACATAGGCGCCTTCTCGGCCGACTGGGGCTTGTGCCTCTGCTGACGCTCGACATGCGGCTGGGCGAAGGCAGCGGCGCGGCGGTCGCCGCGAACATCGTCCGCAGCGCGCTCGCCGCGCACGACCGCATGGCGACCTTTGCCGAAGCTGCGGTGTCGGCGTCGCTGTGAGCGGATTCACGCTTCATCTTCTGCGCCACGGCGCGCCCGAAACCCCGGGACTGCTGATGGGCCGCACCGACGGGGAGCCGACCCGCGAAGGCATCGCCGCGTGCATGGCGCAAGCCGAAGACCTTGGTATCGAACAGCTGATTACGTCCGACCTTCGTCGCTGCCACGCCGCGGGCAAAGCGATCGGCGCGGCGCTGGACAAACCGCTCATTATCGACCCGCGCTGGCGCGAACTCGATTTCGGCGATTGGGACGGTAGTGCGGCGAGCGCCATCGATCGCGACGCGCTCGGCCTTTTCTGGAACGATCCGGACGCCCATCCGCCGCCTGGCGGCGAACGCTGGTCGGCGCTCGCCGCGCGCGTGTCGGCAGCGATCGGGGATCTGGCGCCCGTCCCGACACTGGTCGTCACCCATGGCGGCGCGATGCGCGCCGCGCTCCACAGCCTCTGCGGGTTCGACCAGCGCCAGCTCTGGGCCTTCGACCTGCCCTATGCCGCGCTGCTTTCGCTCCGCGTCTGGCCGAGCAACAAACCAACTGCTCAGATTTCAGGCCTTTATCCATGAAGGGATTGATCGTCGCGGTCCAGTTCCTGACCCGGCTGCCGACCCCGCGCGTCGCGGCGTCGAGCGAGGAGTTCGCCGCGTCGATGCGCTGGTTTCCGGCGGTCGGATTGATCGTCGGTGCGCTCGTTGCCGGCGCAGGATGGGCCGGGGCACGGATCGATCCCTGGACGGGCGCCCTGGGAGCGCTGATCGTCTGGGTCGCGGTGACGGGCGCGCTGCACCTCGACGGGCTGGGCGACATCGCCGATGCGAGCGGAGCGGCGCACAAAGATCGCGCGCGCATGCTGGCGGTTCTCGGTGAGCCGCACGTCGGCAGCTTCGCGGTGGTCGCGATTGCATCGCAGTTGATCGCCAAGCTCGTGTTGCTTCACGCGTTGCTCGACGTCCACGCCTTTTTCGCCATCGCCCTCACCCCCTTCGCTGCCCGTATCGGGCCGCTATTATGGTCGCGCGCGCTGCCCGACCTCCATGCCGGGCTCGGTTCCCAGTTTCGCGGGGCCGTCCGGCCCGTCGATTTTGCGGTCTGGAGCCTTCTTCTGATCGCGGCAGCCTGGGTTTCGCCCTCTCTGCTCGCCGCGCCGCTGGCCTTCCTGTTCTGGATCTGGTGGCTGATGCGCCGGATCGGCGGCATTTCCGGCGACGGGCACGGCGCGGGGATCGAAATTGTGGAAAGCCTTTTGCTCGCTGCGGCGCTGCTGCTGGCCCATCTGGCATGAGCCATGAATGGACCTGGCACGGCGGCAACCTCCAGGCCGCAAAACGCCGGTTTGGCGGCTCCGACTGGATCGACCTGTCGACCGGCATCAATCCGCACCCCTGGCCGGGTGCGGCAACGATGGGGTTCGACTGGCAGCGATTGCCCGACCCCGATTCGCTGGCGCAGCTCGAAGCGGTCGCCGCCGCCTGTTTCGGCGTCGATACACGGCATGTCTGCGCGGTGCCTGGCACCGAAATCGGCCTGCGTCTCGTCGGCGCGCTGATCGGCGGCCCCGCGCGGCATGTCGTCCCCGGCTATCGCACCCATGGCGCGATGATCGTGGGGAGCGCCGCGGTCGAATGGTCGGAAATAGGCGATCCGGCGAGCCATCTGATCCTCGCCAATCCGAATAATCCCGACGGGCGCATCGTCACCACCGGCGCGATACAGGCGTTGCTGGCGCGCGGCGACCGATGGCTGCTGGTCGACGAGGCCTTTGCCGACGCCGATCCGGCATCGAGCGTGGCGGCATCGGTCGGCAATGACCGACGGCTGATTGTCTTCCGTTCGTTCGGCAAATTCTTCGGTCTCGCAGGAGTGCGGCTGGGCTTCGTTCTGGCGCCGGAGACCATCGTCGCCGCCTTGCGCGAGCGGCTGGGCGCATGGCCGCTGTCGGCGGCGGCCATCGCGATCGGGACGGCGGCCTACGCCGATGGCGAATGGATTTCAGCGACGCGCCGCCGTCTCGGCAACGAGGCGGCGACGCTCGACGCCATGCTGGTCGACAAGGGGTTTCAGCCCGTGGGTGACTGCCCGCTCTTTCGCCTGCTCGACGTCAACGACGCGCACGGATTGTTCGAGCATCTGGCCCGCAGCGCGATTCTCTCTCGTCCCTTTGCAGAACGGCCACGCTGGCTTCGCCTCGGCCTGCCTGCCGATGCAGCCGCGCGGACGCGGCTTGCCGCTGCGCTCGACGCGATGCACGCCAATGGCTGAACCGATCGCGCTCACCGCGCTCGCGCTCGACGCCGCATTCGGTTGGCCGAAGCCACTCTATGGGCGGATCGGTCACCCGGTCGGGCTGTTCGCGCGCATTGTCGCCCATTGCGACGCATGGTGGAACCGCCCCCAATATCGTTTCGCGGTGCGGCGTGCGCTCGGCATTCTTGCCCTCTTCGTGCTGCTGACCATCGCGGCGGGTCTCGGCTGGGCGGCGCAACGCCTGTCGCTTGCCGTCTTTGGCGCATGGGGCTGGATCGGCATCGCGATCCTTGCCTGGCCTGCGCTCGCGCAGCGCAGCCTGTTCGATCATGTCCGCGCGGTCGGCGAACAGATCGACGCCGACGACCTCGCACAAGCGCGCACTGCCGTCGGCTTGATTGTCGGGCGCGATACCGCCGCGTTGGACGCGGCCGGCGTGGCGCGGGCGGCGATCGAAAGCCTGGCTGAAAGCTTTTGCGACGGCATCGCTGCACCGCTGTTCTGGCTGCTCCTGCTCGGCTTGCCGGGCATATGGGCTTACAAGGCGGTCAACACCGCCGACAGCCTGATCGGCCATCGCGAGGATCGCTGGCGCGCGTTCGGCTGGGCCGCCGCGCGCACCGACGATCTCGCCAACTGGATTCCCGCACGGCTGGCGGGCGTGCTGATCTGCGTTTCGGGTGGTCGCGGCTGGCGCATTCTGCGACGCGATGCGCACCGGCACGCGTCGCCCAACGCCGGCTGGCCTGAAGCAGCAATGGCGGGCGCACTGGGGCTTCGGCTTGCAGGACCAATCGCCTATGACGGCGTGATGCACGACAAGCCATGGATCGGTGACGGCGACAGCCACGCGGGCGGCGAGGATATCGATCGCGCGCTCGCCGTCTATGGGCGCGCGTGCCTGCTCTTGTGGCTGATCGCGGGCGGTGCGTCGTGGCTGCGCTGATGTTGCAGGGCACCGGCTCCGACGTCGGCAAGTCGGTGCTGGTCGCCGCGCTGTGCCGCGCGCTCGCCAACCGTGGGCTCCGCGTCCGTCCCTTCAAGCCGCAGAATATGTCGAACAACGCCGCGGTCACCGTCGACGGCGGCGAGATCGGCCGCGCGCAGGCGCTCCAGGCGATCGCATGCCGCACCCCGCCGCACAGCGACATGAACCCGGTGCTGTTGAAACCGCAGACTGACCGCAGTTCGCAGTTGATCGTCCACGGCCGCGTGCGCGGGACGCTGGGCAGTGGCAATTTCCGCGAAGCGCGCGGCGCGCTGATGGCCGAGGTGCTGGAAAGCTACGCGCGGCTGCGCGCACAGTGCGACATCGTGATCGTCGAGGGCGCAGGATCGCCCGCCGAGATCAACCTGCGCACGGGCGATATCGCAAATATGGGCTTCGCGCGGGCCGCGAACGTGCCCGTCATACTGATCGGCGACATCGACCGCGGCGGCGTGATCGCCTCGCTCATCGGCACGCGTGCGGTGATCGAGCCGGAAGATGCGGCGATGGTGCGCGGCTTCCTGATCAACAAGTTCCGCGGCGACCCCGCGCTGTTCGAGGACGGCTATCGGGCAATCGAGCAACGCAGCGGCTGGCCCGGCTTTGGCGTCATCCCCTGGCTGAAGGCAGCGGCGCGCCTGCCAAGCGAGGATGCGGTAATCCTCGAACGGCCCGCCGACCCGCGCGACGGCCGTCGGCTGATCGCTTGCCCGATCCTGCCACGCATATCGAACTTTGACGATCTCGACCCGCTGAAACTCGAATCCGGGATCGAACTGATGATGGTGCCGCCGGGCCGGCCGATTCCCGCCGAGGCGGCTGTCATCGTGCTGCCGGGCTCGAAAGCGACGATCGCCGATCTTGCCGCGCTGCGCGCCGAAGGCTGGGATATCGACATCCTCGCGCACCACCGCCGCGGCGGCCCGATCATCGGCCTGTGCGGCGGATATCAAATGCTTGGGCGCCGGATCGCCGACCCGCTCGGCGTCGAAGGCGTGCCCGCCGCGATCGACGGGCTGGGCCTGCTCGACGTCGAAACGACGCTGTCCCCCGCAAAGACGCTGCGCCATGTCCGCGGCAAGGCATTGGGCGCCGCAATCGAGGGATATGAGATGCATATGGGCGAAACCAGGGGACCCGGCATCGAACGACCATTCGCCCGCCTCGAAGATGGCACGCGCGACGGCGCGATCAATGCTGCGGGCAACGTCATCGGCTCCTACTTGCACGGCCTGTTCGGGTCGGCCGAGATGCGGCGCGCGTTTCTGGCCCGGATCGGCGTCGCGGGGGGCGGGCGCGACTATACCGCCGACGTCGATGCGGCGCTCGACGAGATCGCCGCCGAATTCGCCGCGCATGCCGACATCGACGGCCTGCTGCGGATCGCGACGTCGGACGCATGACTGCGCTGTTCGTACTCGGCGGCGCGCGGTCGGGCAAAAGCCGCTATGCACAGCACCGCGCCGAAGCCGCCGAGGGCAGTCCCGTTTTTGTCGCCACCGCCGAGGCATTTGACGACGAGATGCGCGCTCGCATCGCACAGCATCGTGCCGACCGCGATGCGCGCTGGCACACGGTCGAGGTGCCGCGCGACCTTCCTGTCATGATCGACACGCTCAACGCGCGCGACGCGGTCTTGCTTGTCGATTGCCTCACAATATGGACGTCGAACCTGCTGCTCGCCGACGCCGATATTCCGGCCGGAACGGCGCAGCTATGCGCCGCAATCGATCGTTTCGAGGGGCTGTTGATCCTGGTCGCCAACGAAGTCGGGCAGGGCATCGTGCCGGACAATGCGCTCGCCCGGCGCTTTCGCGACGCGGCCGGACTGGTCAATCAGGCGGTCGCCGCTTCGGCAGACGAGGTCGTACTGGTCACCGCCGGACTTCCGCTTACGCTCAAGCCGCGGGGATAGGCCCGCGCAGGGCCGCGTGCGCGATATCAGGCCTTCGGCGCCCTGTCATAGACGAGGCGAAAGCCGACGTTGCTCGTGCCGAGGCCAGGGTCGCGGCCCTGCCGCGCGGCCGGCCGATAGCGCTGGCAATAATTGGGAGCGCACAAATAGCTGCCCCCCTTCACGGTCCGCGACGGCATCCCCGGATTCAGCGGGTCATAGGCATCGGCCTCGTCGGGGCCCTTGGGATTATCCCGATCGCCGGGATTGTGACCAGGTTTGAAGAAATCCGCCGTCACTTCCCAGACGTTGCCGACCATGTCGTAGAGTCCGTTGGAATTGGGTTTGTAACAGCCGACCGGCGACACGCCCTTGAACCCGTCACTTTCGGCATTGTAGTTCGGGAAAGCGCCCTGCCAGCTGTTCGCTTCTTTCGGCTGGACATTCTTCGACCGCTGCCCCGCGCTCGCCGCATATTCCCATTCGGCCTCGGTCGGGATGCGCCCGCCCGCCCATTTGGCATAGGCGACCATATCGTCCCACGCGAGGTGAACGACGGGTTCGTCGGCAACCTGGTCGGCGCCAGCGGGGCCATAAGGCTTTTTCCAGTTCGCGCCGGGCACATATTTCCACCAGTCGGCATAATTGTTCGACGGGAAATCGGGCGGGGTGAATACTGCCGATCCGGCCTTCAGCATGTCGGGTGGGATCTGTTCGACGGGCACCCGAAATTGTTTCGGATCGACGGGTTTTTCGGCAATCGTCACATATCCGGTCGCTTGCACGAAGGCAGCGAACTGTCGGTTCGTCACTTCATGCGGGTCGATCCAGAAACCGGCAACGGTCGTTTCGCGGACCGGGCCTTCCTCGGCATAGACATCGTCCTCACCCATCGTGAAAGAGCCGCCAGCAAGCTTGACCGGCGTATCCGCGATCGCAGGACATTTGCGCGGCGTCGCCGCGGCATCCGCGGCCGCCTTGGTCGCGTCACCAGCGTCGCAAGCCGACATCAAGCCCAGGAGCGCCCCCGCGAGGAGGGGAAACAAGGTCGAACGGGTCCCCATCATCGCATCCCCTCGCCGCCATCCGGCCACGGGTCAATGGACAATCATGCAAAGAGGAATTGCGCCCGCAACATGCCGAAGCCCCTGACGAGCCCATGCCCCGCCCGTGACGACCGAAAAATTGTCGCTTTCGCAGAAAACTGGAGCGGGCGAAGGGATTCGAACCCTCGACCCCAACCTTGGCAACTTGCCGTTCTACCTTTTCGATACTTTCCGATACTACGCTATCTCCCTATTTTTACACAATTTATTGAAAACCTATTCGACCTAATGTATCCTGCGGCCGTCCCCTTTTCCCGCGAATTTGGAGACACATTGGAGACACGGACGATTTTCGAGGCTGTGTCTCCAGCAGGAGGTGCGCATGCCGATAGTGAAGTTGACCAAGCGGGCCATCGACGCCCTCGTTCCGCCAAAAGCGAAACAAGTCATTCTGTGGGATACCGAGGTGAAGGGCTTCGGTCTTCGGATCATGGCGTCGGGTATCAAGACCTTTGTCGTCCAGTATCGAAATGCCGAGGGCATCAAGCGTCGTATGAACCTCGGACGATTTGGCGTGCTGGCTGTCGACCAGGCTCGCGATCTCGCGAAACTGAAACTAGCTGAGGTCATTGTCGGAGAAGACCCCGCCGACAAGGCTCGCCAGGTGCGCAAGGGTATGACGGTTTCCGAGATGTGCGACTGGTATCTCGAGGAGGCGCGGGCCGGGAACATCCTGGGCCGAAAGAACGTCCCCATCAAAACATCGTCGCTCGACCTGGATGAGAGCCGCATCCGCACGCATATCGGCCCACTGATCGGCAACCGGATCGTCAAGCACCTCACAATTGCGATCGTCGAGCAGATGCAGACCGACGTGAAGAACGGCAAGACCGCAAAGCCCCGGACGGGAGGTCGTGGCGGAAAGGCAACCGGTGGCCCCGGCGTCGCGGGTCGCTGCGTCGGCACGCTCCAGGCGATCCTCGGCCACGCCAAGCATAAGGGCCTGCTCGACACGCATCCCACGCTTGGCGCCAAGAAACTCGCCGGAAAGAAGAGAACACGGCGACTGAGCACCACCGAGATCGAGATGCTCGGAAAGGCGATCGCCTATGCCGAGGCGAACGGGGAAAACCCGGTCGCCCTTGGCGTGCTGCGCACTTTGCTCCTGACCGGCTATCGCCGTCAGGAAGGCCAAGCGATGCACCGCAGCTGGCTGCACCCCGATCGCGGCTACGTCATGTTTCCCGACACCAAGGGCGGCGCGCAAATTCGCGCGATCGGGCCCGCCGCAATCCGTGTGCTCGAAGCGCAGCCGGAGATTGCCGGCAACCCGCATCTGTTCCCATCGGCGGTCGGCCACGGCCCGTTCACCGCGGTCAGTGATTGCCTGAGGCGCGTATGCGTGTTGGCCGGCATCAAGGGCGTTACGCCGCATACGCTTCGTCATACTTTCGGAAGCGTCGCCGGCGATCTCGGGTTTTCAGAACTCACAATTCGCGCCATGCTGGGCCATGCCTCCCAGAATGTGACGCAAGATTATGTGCACATCGACGAAGCGCTGAAACTTGCCGTCCAGCGAACCTCCGACGAGGTTGAACGACTGCTGGATCGCGGCGCTGAAAAACATCGTTCGATGCGTCTGGCTGCTTAGTCGTCAAGCCGCTGGGCGAGCCTTCCAACCAACGCGCGCTGTCGGAATGTCAACGACGCGTCATCTCATCAAGATCAGGTGCCGTTTGCGATAATCTCTTGAATTATGAGTGGTCGCCTCAGACTTCACTCGTTCGAAAATATTTGGTAGAATTTCGCACAAGGAATCGGTCGAATCACGAGGGTCGCTCCGGGTGAAATCGCACTCTGAAAACGAGGTCTGGGATTGCGTTCGCGAGGCCGAGAGCCAATTTGGCGATGAGGCCGAGGCCGTCATTGCAAAGCGTATCCATGAACTGACTGCAGCAAGAGAATTTACCGAGGCGACGTTCTGGTCCGCCGTTGCTGCCCGGCTGAAGGATTTGCACCGCATCCGATTTCCGGAAAAAACGGTGCTACCCGCTCTCCTAGACGCAAGCGATAACCGCCGCGGGGCGTCATAGACAAGTCGGCGACCGGATTTGGCAGAAACGGTCGCCTGCCGGTGAAGGTCTCTTCCGGTATCGGCTAATTACCTCAGCTTCTCTTCGGCCTCGCTCACAGCAGTCGCTGCCACCAACCGACGTCGTGCCAGGCATCAAATTTTCGTCCGACTTCACGATAGATGCCGACCAGCTCGAAGCCCATAGATTCGTGGGGTCCGATACTTGCCTCATTTGGCAGCGCGATGCCGGCAAAAGCAGCATGATAGCCCAAGCTTGCGGCCGCCGGGAGCAGACGAGAATAAAGGCAGCGCGCTACGCCGCTTCGTTGTGCGCCAGACGACACATAGACTGTCACGTCGACAGATGTCCGATATGCTGCGCGGGTCCGGTGCTCGGAGGCGTAGGCGTAACCGACTACCCGCCCGTCCATTTCGGCCACGAAATAGGGATAGTGCGGCGCTATGGCGGCGATGCGCCGTTCGACTTCCATAATGTCGGGCGGCACCTCCTCGAACGAGATCGTCGTGTCGGCTACATAAGGGGCATAAATTGCCTGAACGGCCGGTGCGTCTTCCATGACGATATGACGGACATCCATGTTTTCACCGTTGCAGGATAGGAGATTGGACAGAATGGCCTGCCGCCTCCGGGCAATCAAGGCCTTCCGTCCGGCGTCGTGTTGGCGGCGCTACAGCGAAGCAGCCACTATGTATCGTATTTTTCCGATGAGTCTTGACGCATGTATATCTATCGGATAATCCCGATGGATGAAGACCGACACCGCCCTTGCCGCGCTCGCGGCGCTTTCACACCCCACCCGGCTCGAAGCCTTCCGCTTGTTGGTCCAGCATGAGCCCGAAGGGCTGTCGACGGGCCAACTTGTGGATGCCTCGGGACTGACCCAGAGCACATTCTCCACCCACCTTGCGGTTCTCGCCAAAGCCGGACTGGTCAAATCAGAGAAGCGCGGACGCCAGTTTATCCAGCGCGCCGAGATCGACGCACTGAAGGGCCTGATGCTCTTTCTCGCGAAGGACTGCTGTCAGGGACGCCCCGAATTGTGCGAGCCGCTGCTCGCCGAACTCGCCTGCTGCTGACGGAAATCCGATCATGACCGACATCATCGTGTATCATAATCCCGACTGCGGAACGTCGCGCAATACGCTCGCGATGATCCGCAATGCGGGCATCGAACCCCATGTCGTCGAATATCTGAAGACACCGCCCTCGCGGCCGATGCTCGTCCAGTTGATCGATCGAGCCGGCATCTCGCCGCGCGAACTGCTGCGAGAGAAGGGAACGCCCTTCGCGGACCTCGGCCTCGGTGATGAGAGCCTCGAAGATGAGACGCTTATCGACGCGATGATGGCGCATCCGATCCTCATCAACCGGCCGCTCGTTGTCTCGCCGCTCGGCGTGAAGCTATGCCGCCCCTCGGAAGCGGTGCTCGACCTCATTCCTGCGCGCCAGCGGGGTGCCTTCGCCAAGGAAGATGGCGAACAGGTGGTCGACGAAGCCGGCAATCGCGTCGGCAGCTGAGGAACAATTCTATGACGCAACCGAAGCGCGAGCGCCTGTCCTTCCTCGACCGCTTTCTGACCCTGTGGATATTCCTCGCGATGGCGCTGGGCGTCCTGCTCGGCTCGACCTTTGCGGGTCTTCCCGCTGCGATCGACAGCCTCTCGTGGGGCTCGACGAACATCCCGATCGCAATCGGCCTCATCCTGATGATGTATCCGCCGCTGGCGCGCGTTCGCTATGAAGAGCTCCCACGGGTGTTCGAGGACAAGCGGATTCTCACTATATCGCTGATCCAGAACTGGGTCATCGGTCCCGTTCTGATGTTCGCGCTCGCGGTCATCTTCCTTTCGGACAAACCCGAATATATGACGGGGCTGATCCTCATCGGCCTCGCCCGCTGCATCGCGATGGTGATCGTGTGGAACCAGCTCGCAAAGGGCGACAATCAATATGTCGCCGCGCTGGTCGCTTTCAACTCGATCTTCCAGATCCTGTTTTTCAGCGTCTATGCCTGGTTCTTCCTCACGATCCTGCCACCGCTGTTCGGACTCGAAAGCAGCGTGATTGATGTCAGCTTCTGGACCGTCGCCGAGGCGGTGCTGATCTATCTCGGCATCCCTTTTCTCGCCGGCCTCCTGACCCGCAAGATACTGGCCGGCGCCAAGGGCAACGACTGGTACGAGACGCGGTTCCTGCCCAAGATCGCCCCAATCACGCTCGTCGCCCTGCTTTTCACGATCGTTGCCATGTTCAGTCTCAAAGGCGGCGAGATCGTCACTATTCCGGGCGACGTCGTGCGGATCGCGATCCCGCTGACTATCTATTTCGTCGTCCAGTTCATCATAAGCTTCTGGATGGGGAAGCTCATCGAAGCCGATTATCCACGCACGACGGCGGTCGCCTTCACCGCAGCCGGCAACAATTTCGAACTCGCGATCGCTGTTGCCATCGCCGCCTTCGGCCTTGCATCCCCGGTCGCCTTCGCCGCGGTCATCGGTCCGCTCGTCGAGGTGCCGGTTCTTATCCTGCTGGTGAGCGTCGCCTTCTGGTTTGGGCGCCGCTGGTTTCCAGCATCCGTCCCCGCGAAAGACTGACCTACATGACCGCCCCAACCTTCTCCCGCTTGCGCACGCTCGCCGAACCCGGCCATCTTCCCGCGCTGAGCCCCGAATATATCCGGTCACGTCCCGGCCTCGGGCTGGGTCCGCTCGACCCGGCGCCACGCATCCTCCTGCTCTATGGATCACTGCGCGAACGCTCTTATTCGCGGCTCGTCGTCGAGGAGACTGCGCGCCTGCTCCAGCTGTTCGGCTGCGAAACGCGCATCTTCGATCCGTCCGACCTTCCGCTTCCCGACCTGATCGCCGACGACGATCATCCGGCGGTCGAAGAACTGCGCCAGCATTCGCTCTGGTCGGAAGGCCAGGTCTGGTGCAGCCCCGAGCGGCACGGACAGATCACCGGGATCATGAAGGCGCAAGTGGACCATCTGCCGCTTGCCTATAAGGGGCTTCGCCCGACGCAGGGGCGCACGCTGGCGGTGATGCAAGTCTCGGCAGGATCGCAATCGTTCAATAGCGTCAACACGCTGCGCATTCTCGGCCGCTGGATGCGGATGATCACCATTCCCAACCAGTCGAGCGTCGCCAAAGCCTATGCCGAGTTCGACGAGACAGGCCGCATGCTTCCGTCGAGCTATTATGACCGTATCGTCGATGTCGCCGAAGAGCTGGTGCGCTTCACCGTGCTGACGCGCGGCCATGCCGACCAGCTCGTCGATCGCTATTCGGAGCGGAAGGACCGCAACGAGCCTGTCATCACGCCGGCCGAGATGGCGGGTTTACCGGGGACATGATATTTTTTCCTTCGCCCGTTCAGCCGCTTGGAATTTCCCCGCGCCAACCTGTATAGACGGGTTATGGATTTCAGCCCTCGCACAGCCGGAAGCGGTTCAAACAATTCAAAGAGACCAGCCGGTTCCCGGTCAGGCAAAGCCGAGGACAAGGACAGCCGCGCTGCGCCACGCTATGCGGCCATCAAGCAAAGCATTTGCGACGCCGTTCGGGACGGCCACTTAAAGCCCGGCGATCGTGTTCCTTCGGAAGCTGAGCTGGTGCAGCAGTTCGACGTATCGCGCATGACCGCGAACCGAGCCCTCCGCGAGCTGCAGGCTGCGGGCATTTTGGTTCGCCGCGCCGGTAGCGGGTCGTTTATTGCGGAGCCGAAACCGATCGGCCAGATTATCGAAATCCGAAATATTGCGGAAGAAATACGCGAGCGCGGTCATGTCTATCGTGCCCGTGTCGTGCAGAATGACGAGATCCGGGCCAATGCCGAAATGGCGGCGCTTTTGGAAGTGCCGGTCGGGACAAAATTGTTCCACTCGATCATCGTCCATCACGAAGCGGAATTCCCGATCCAGCTCGAAGAGCGCTTTGTGCTCGCGTCAGCTGCCCCCGACTATGGAAAGATGGACTTCACGCAGACGACGCCGAACGAATATCTGACACAAACCGCGCCGCTCGAACGGGTCGAGCACCGCGTCCGCGCGGAGATGCCCGATGCGCGAACGCACGGCATGCTGGGGCTGTCGGAGGCCGAACCGGTGCTGCGGATGACGCGCCGCACGTGGAGCCACTCACGCCTCGTCAGCCACGCCTGGCTGACCCATCCCGGCTCGCGCTTCGAACTCTCGGCCGCCTTTTCGATCGACGATTGACGACCGATGGTCAGGCTGTGCTGCGGGTCACCACAGGCTTGCGGCGCCGGCGCAACCAGCGGAAATCGGCGCGGCTGAAGCTTTTGAAGAGCAGATAGAAGCCGGTCCCCGAAAGCCATAGCGCGCCAAAGGCGACGAAGATGATCAGCGGGTGATTGAAGCTCTTCCGGTTCACATAATCCATATTGTGAAGCATCCAGAAAAAGTCCCATGTCCGCCAGGTATCGCCGCGCATCACGAGAAAGCGCGCCGTATCGAGCGACACATAGGCGCTGCTGTTCTCGGCATCGGCAAAGTCGACGCGCCACATCGCCCCGTCATGATCGCGCGCTTCGAGGTTCGCCTTGGCGAGTATACTGACCTTCTGGATCGGCGCTTCGTTCATCATCGACGCGACCTCGCGCGCCATGCCCTCATCGACGCGCATGTCCTTACCGGTTGTGGCATCGACGAGGCGGACGCCCTTGGTCGTACGAAGCTCATAAACCGGTCGGGCGCCGAGATCGCGCAAGAGTATTCCCGTGACAGGTTCGCTGCGCGGCAAGGCGGCGACGTCGAAATATTCGCCGGCCGGCAAAGGATGCGCATGCGACATCCCGCCGCCGTGTCCGCCGACCTTGTCCTTGTCGAGGAGCGCCATGACCGAGCCGCTCAAGGCCCAGAGCAGGAACTGGAGTCCGAGGATAAGCCCGACCCATTTGTGGATGCGACGGAAAAAGAGCGGTGTCAGCCGGATGCGTTTCATGCCGTCTTCTTCTTTCGGCGCTTGAAGGACCAGATCAGCAGCCAGGCGCCGGTCACCGCCATGGCAAAGGCGCTCCAGGTCGCGACGCGGAGCAGCGGGTTGTTGACGTCGGTCCGCTCGTCATAATCCATAATGTGGAGCATCCAGGCGAAGTCGAAGACGCGCCAGAGTGCATGCCGGCGCGAGATGAGTTCGCCCGTCTGCGGTGACAGATAGAGCGTCGGGCGGTTCCAGCCTTCGAATTCGACCTGCCAATAAGGCGGTTTGCGCGACTGCATTTCCTGAGGCGCCTTCGTAAGCAGCCGCACCGAAACGATCTTGCCCTCGCCCGTATAGATGCGCCGCGCCTGCGCCCGGACCTGGGACTCGGTCAGGGCAGGCAGCGGCGCACCTGAATGGGCATCGAACAGTTTCGCGCCTTCCGGCGTCTCGGCGCGCCAAACAGGGGACCCGAAAAATCGCTGCAAGCGGATTTCCGAAACGCCGGGTGCGGCCGCCACGATCCGCGAGGGCGGCGCAAGGCCGGCAAGGTCGATAACTTCGGTCGCCGGCGCGCGCACCAGATGGTCGCCATGTATGGTGTCGATATGGACAACTACCATATAAAAGCCCGTCAGCGTCCAGAGCAAAGCCTGGACGCCGACCACCAGGGCCAACCATTTATGGGTTCGCCGTACAAGCAACGGCCAGCGGATAGCCATGACGATAGCCTCAGAATGCCGTCCGGAAGCCGACATAGAAGCGGCGCCCAAGCAGATCATAGGTCATCGTGTCGGTGTTCGCATCGGTAAAGCTCTGGATGTAGGGCGCCTTGCGGTCGAAGAGATTGTCGACACCGACCTGGAAACGCGTCTTCTCGTCGATCTCGAACGCAACCTGGAGATTGTGATAGAAGACGTTGGGGGTGCTGTAGCCGATTTCTCCAGGCGAAGCGTTGAAGTCGGTCGCCTTGCCGATCCACTGCGTCGACCAGGTCGCGCTGACGCCGTCCTTTTCGGCGGTCAGGACGCCATAGCCGCGCCACTTCGGATAACCGCCGTTGCCGCCGCCGATGAAACCGTCAAAATCGATCGGCGCGCCGCCGGGAAAGGGCAGGACGACATATTTGTTGAGGTAGGTCAGGTTGACGTCGAGCGAGACATTCACGCTGCCGATGTCATTGTTATAGACGAGGCCAAGATCGAGGCCGTTCATCTCCTCGCGACCGGTGTTGATCGGCTGCGCCGAAAGGAAGGTGACCTCGCCGGTCAGCGGGCTGCGCGTGAAGTCGTCGCAGAAGGGATGCGACAGGTTGGCGCTGGCGTAACAGATGGCGAGCTTCGTCGAACCGGGGATCGCGCGGATGGCATCCTTGATCTTGATGTCGAACCAGTCGGCGGTGAGCGACAGGCCAGGGATAAGGCCCTTGGGCGAGACGACCGTCCCCACCGTCCAGGTCGTCGAGCTTTCGGGCTGAAGATTCTCGTTGCCGCCAACAGTCGTCAGGATCGTCGTGCCGAGCTGAACATAATTCGCCGGGACGCCCGATGCCTGGCAGTTGGCGATCAGCCCTGCATTGCCGCTTGTCGAATAACGCGAGCAGGGGTCGGTCGTCGTCAGATTGCCTTCTGACACGCCGCCGAACAGTTCGGGGACATTCGGGATGCGAAAGCCGGTGCCGTAGGTGCCGCGCAGACGGAAGCTGTCGTTGATGACCCAGTCGAGGCTGGCCTTATAGTTCCAGTCGCTTCCGAACAGATCATAGTTTGAATAGCGGACCGCGCCGCCCGCTGTCAGCGCTTGGAAGAATGGCGTATCGGCCAAGATCGGCACCGACAGCTCGAGATAGGCTTCCTTTGCGATGCTCGTCCCCGAGATCGGGCTTTGCTGGTTGGTGTTGGCAATGCCGAGCACCGTCAGCGGATCGGGATCGCGCCAGCCCTTTTCCTTGCGATAGACGACACCGGCCGCGAAAGAGACGGGCCCGGCGGGCAGCTTGAACAGATCGCCGTTGAGGTCGGCGGTGACCGTTGCGAGCTCGTTGCCGCCGCGATCGCGCGACGTGAAGAGGATATAGTCAAGCACCTGCGGAGTCAGGTCGCCAAACCCGAGATAGTCTCCGCACGGAATAGCCGCGCCAGGCGCCGGGCTACAAACACCGGTATTGATCGTGTTCCGGACGCGTTCGAGATTGGCGATGTTGGTGGACCCATCGACCGCGGTGTTGCGTCCGAAGGCGCCCGCGACTTCCCAGCCCCAGTCATTCGACAGCTTGCCGCGCAGGCCGAAGGTGCCCTGCCAGGTGTCGGTTTCCTGAAAGAATTGCCGCGGCCCCGGCTCGGCGAGACGCCGCTGGATGAGGACGATGTTCTGCCCGGTCGGATTGGTCGGGTTGCTCGCCGCGATCGACAGATTGCGCAGCGTGCCCGGCGTCGCAATCTGGTTCGACTTGCGGAAGGTATAAAGGAATTCGCCGAACGCCTCGATATTGTCGGTCAGGTCATAGTCAGCGAAGAAGGCCGTGCTGACACGTTCGACCGGGCTAACCGCGTTGAGGAATGGGTTCGAGTTGAAATTATGCTTCGCCGCGCTGTAGGGCTCGAAAAAGTTGCCGTTGCCGCCGAGGACCTGATTGAAATTGATCTGCTGGCCGTTCGGCAGCACCGCGCGGCCGCCGATCGTCGAGGCGCTGTTGACGCAGCCAAGTGTGCCGGGGGTGGTTTCCGCAAGCGAGCAAGGTGCGCGGGTCGCCATGTTGACTGCGCTGGTCTTTTGGTAGGTCACCGCAGCCATGAAGCCGCCGCGGTCGTTGCGGATGCCCCAGATCAGGTCCGCGGTGAAATCCGATCCGTCGCCCTTTTCGGTGATGCCCTGGCGAACGCTGAGGCCGAGACCTTCATAGTCGGTCCGCGTCACGAGATTGACAACGCCCGCCATCGCGTCGGCGCCATAGATCGCGGAGGCGCCGTCCTTGAGCACATCGGTACGCGCGAGCGCGACGACCGGGATCATGTTGAGGTCGGGTGACGAGTTCGCCCCGGTTCCGCCCGCGACGAGGCGACGACCGTTGAGCAACACGAGCGTCCGCTTGATGCCGAGACCGCGCAGGTTGACCTGCGCGGTGCCATAGCCGTTGTTCGCCCAATAGGCCGAGGTCTGGTTGCCCGCAAAGCCGGCGTTGGCGGGCAGGCGCTGAAGCACCGTCTCGATATTCACCAGACCGGTGTTCTCGATCTGCTCGGCCGAAACGACCGTGGCGGGACCGACACCGGCCAGATCCTGACGCCGGATACGCGAGCCGGTGACGACGATATCGCTCCCCGCATCGCTAGCCTCCGCGGCGGGCCGGGGGGCCTCTCCTTCCTGCGCGAAGACCGGCGTTGCGATAGTGGAGACCACCGCGGCGCTCGCGAGCAGTGACTTTTTGATCGACATGCGAAACCCCCTTTTGGTTACGTGATGAACCGCAGAGAGCATCAAATGTATATACAGGTCAATAGAAATTATTGCCTAACTTCAATAGGTTAGATTCGTATCGCTTGGTCGCATCGGATATGCTTTATACGCACGCCAAAGACCTACCCCTCATGTCCAAGACATTTTTTTTCCTATGGAGCGAGCCCGCACCTGCGGCGCGTAGTCATATCTCAAATTCTGGTAGTTAAATTACAGCGGCTCTCGCCTATTGGGGCTTTCCGCGCCGCGGCCATTGCGAACGATAGGAGCCCGACGCGCGAATCGCGGGAGGCCGGACTTCGCATGCTGATGGCCATTTCGGATGGTTCACGCTGACGCGAGGCGCTGCGCGCAAGCCCGCGCGCCCACGGCAGCGGCGCGTGAGAGGAGATGCCGCCGATCGGAGCAGCGTCCGCGTCAGCCGTGGCGCGACGTCAGGCGCGAAATACAGAAATCTTGCCGTCGCCGCCGAATGCCATCACGTCGAACGCGTCCGTACTGCCATCGGGCATTTCCATGCCCGGAGAGCCGCGCGGCATACCGGGCACGGCAATTCCGCGAATGTCGCGTGGCTTGTCGTGGAGGAGTCTCGCGATATGCCGCATCGGCACATGGCCCTCGATCGCGTAGCCGCCGATGACGGCCGTGTGGCACGACGCCAGCTGGTCGGGCACGCCAAGTCGCGCCTTGACCGCAGCCATGTCCGCGCGGTTTTCGACGGTCACCTGATAGCCAGCCTTGCGCGCGATATCCGCCCACGCTTCGCAGCATCCGCATTCGGGATCGCGGTATACGAGCATCTGCCTGTTCTTCGCCGCATCGGCGACCGGTGTGCGCGCGTTGCCATTCTTCTCTTCCGCCGCCGCGGGCCGCGAGGAGGAATTGCAGCCCGCAAGCATCATCCCGGATCCGGCCGCAACCAAGCCAAGAAGATGGCGCCGGGTGATCGGACTTTTCATGTCATTTCCTCGCGAGAATGGACTTCATCTGCTCGATTTCGGCTGCCTGCCCCGCGATGATGCCACGGCAGAGGGTGCGTATTTCGGCATCCTTGAGAGAAGCCTGTTCGCACATGAGAATGGCGCCCGAATGATGCGGGATCATCGAACGCAAGAAGGCGGTGTCGCCGATCGTCGTCTGCGTCCGGATGAGCGCGAAGCTTCCGAAGAAGGCGACTGCCGATCCGAGCAGCAGGACCGTATTGAGACGCCTCGACGGAAACATGCCCGGCATCGCGACGATCATCAGCACGACCATCGGCGCCACCATCATCAGCGTCATGTAGAGCATGTTGAGATTGTTGTAGAAGCTCGAGAGGCGGTCGATCATGACGAACATCACCAGATACATGATGATGCCGCTGACGATCGTCTGCAGCGCGAGGCTGCGATAGGCTGGTTTCATGGCATTTCTCCTCGACGTCCTGCCACCCCGCAAAATTCTAGAACCAGGCCCGCACCCCCATCACGAAGCTGACTCCGCTCGGATCCTCGCCCGCGGCCCGCGCGAAGCGCGCTGTGTCGCCGACCTTGCGCGCCCATTCAACGCCCACATAAGGCGCGAACTCCTTCACGACCTCGTAGCGAAGGCGAAGCCCTAGCTCTACGTCCGAGAGGCCTGAGCCGACGCCGGTCTCGGGTACGTCCTGCAGGGCGAAATTCATTTCCGCCATGGGCTGGAGGATCAGTTTCTGGGTGATGCGCTGATCGTAATAGCCTTCGAGACGGGCGAGCACGTCGCCCTTGTTCGAAAGGAAAAGCGCGCCCTCGACTTCGAACCAGTAAGGCGCGAGTCCCTCGAAACCGATGGTCGCATAGGTGCGGTCGGGACCGGGTCCGAGATCCTGCCTGATACCCGCCTGCGCGTTGAAATAGGGTCCGATCGCCCGGCTGTAGAGCGCCTGCACTTCGGCACTCTCGATACCTTCGCCGAACACGCCTTCGCCCTCGCTCTTGACGGTGAGCCGGTTGATGTCGCCGCCATACCAGGCCTCGCCGTCCCAGCGGAAACCGTCGCGGCCCTTGCGCGCCTGATATTCGGCGAGATTGAAGCTGATGAAAGCGATGGTCTGCGCCCCATTTTCCTTCATCATCTCGTGACGCGAATGCTCCATCTCGCCCTCGGGATAAATGCGATCGGCATACCAGTCTGCGGGCGGCGCGGGCGCGACCGCGTCGCCCGGCGGCAGGTCGGTGCCGCTGGCGCTGCTCCCGGCTGCCATGCCTTCCATCGAAGCCATGGGGTCTGCAACCTTCGGGGTGCAATGGCCCATTTTGGCATGTTCGGGGGGGCAATCCGGATCGGTCGGCGCCGCCGTGCCATGATCCATCGCGCCCATATCCGCAGCGTCCTTGCCCGAAGCCTCCGCCTCGGGCGTACAATGGCCCATTGCCGCATGTTCGGGTGCGCAGGTCGAGGCCGAGGGCTCGCTGTCCGTCCCCGGCATATCGCCATGGTCCATCTGCTCCATCGACCCACCTCCTGCCGTATCGGTTGCAGGCGGCGCATTGGGCTCTGGCGTTGACGAGGGAGCGGGCGTCGCGGTGGGCGCCGCGCCGTGCATCGAATGATCCATCGACTGGCCCGCGGCGGGAACAGCAAAAACGAGCGGCGCGATGCCCGCAAGGAGGAGCGCGATCCGGGTCATTCGCCGTCTCCCTTCGGGCGGACGCTGACGACGCGCATCATTCCGGCGTGCATATGGTAGAGGAGATGGCAGTGGAACGCCCAGTCGCCGAGCGCGTCGGCGGTGAAGTCGAAGCTCGCGGTGCCGCCCGGCTGGACGAGCACGGTATGCTTGCGCGGCGAGCGGTCGCCCTTGCCTGTAACCAGTTCGAAGAAATGGCCGTGCAGGTGGATCGGATGGCTCATCATCGAATCGTTGATGAGGTTGATCCGCACCCGTTCGCCTTCGATGAACGGGATCGGCTCGTGGTGGTCGGACATCTTCACACCATCGAACGACCACATGAAGCGCTCCATGTTGCCGGTGAGGTGGATGTCGAGTGAGCGCGAGGCGGCGCGCACGTCGGGGTTGCGCTCGAGTGCGACGAGATCATGGTAGGTCAGCACCTTGTGTCCGACATCCGCGAGCCCTTGCCCCGGCTCGCCCATCCGGTCGACCGGCATCGGCGAGATCGTCTGGACGCTGGGATCGCGCTTGACCTGCGGCGCGACGCTGAAGTCGCGCATGCTGTGCTGCATGCCGCCACCCGATCCATGATCCATGCCCGGCATCGCGCCGCTGTCGCCCGCCGGCGTGCAATGACCCATCTTGGCATGTTCGGGCGAACAGGCAGGTTCGCTCGCGGACATGGGCATCGCGCCCATATCGCTGCCGCCCGAATGGTCCATCCCGGCCATCGAGCCGCCCGACATGTCCATGTCGCCCATGCCCATGTCCTTCATCGTCGCGAGCGGCCGTTCGCGCAGCGGCGGAACCTCGGCGATCATGCCGACGCGCGGCGCAAGCGTCGCGCGGCCCATGCCCGACCGGTCGTTAGCCTCGGCGACGAGCGTGTACGCACGGTCCTCGACCGGGGTCACGATCACATCGTAGGTTTCGGCGACTGCGATCTGGATTTCGTCGATCTCGGTCGGCACGACATTGAGCCCGTCGGCCTGCACCACCGTCATTCTGAGGCCCGGAATACGGACATTGAAGATCGTCATCGCCGAGGCGTTGATGATCCGCAGCCGCACGCGCTCGCCCGGATTGAAGAGCGCGGTCCAGTTGTCGCGCGGCCCGTGGCCGTTGACGAGGAAGGTATAAGTGGAGCCGTTGACGTCGGCGACGTCGGTCGGGTCCATCCGCATCTTGCCCCAGTCGATGCGCTCCGCAAGCGACTGATCCTTGCCGGCCAGGAGGCCGGATAAGGTCTGGCGTTGCATATTGAAATGGCCGGGATTGACCTTGAGCTTGCGGAAGATCGCCTCGGGCGAGATCTGGCTATGGTCGGACAGGACCACAACATGCTCGCGATCGTAACCGATCGGATCGGCGCCGGCGGGATCGATGACGATCGGCCCATAATGGCCGAGTTGCTCCTGAAGCCCCGAATGGCTGTGATACCAATAGGTGCCCGACTGGACGACCGGAAATTCATAGACGAAGGTCGATCGCGGCTTGATGCCGGGAAAACTGACGCCGGGTACGCCGTCCATCTGGAACGGCAGGATCAGCCCATGCCAGTGGATCGAGCTATCCTCGTCGAGGTCGTTGACGACGGTGAGCTTCGCCGTCTGCCCTTCCGTGAGGCGCACCAGCGGCGCCGGGACCGTGCCGTTGATGCCGATCGCGCGGCTCAGCTTGCCGTCGATGCGCATCGTCTGCCGTGCGATACGCAATGTGATGTCGTTGCCCGAAACGGTTGGAACGGGGGCGGTGATCCCGGTCGATCCCGACTGGGCCCAAGCGGGGAACCATGCGGCCATCGCAGCGGCCGCTCCGCCGCCCAACGCACCATTTACAAATCGACGCCTGTCTATCTGCATCATTCTTCCCGACCGTTACTGATTGTTCCTAAAGCCATACGCAGCCGCGGCGGTCGCCCCTCACCAAAATGCCTAATAGACCGAGCGCCGTTCGAGACTGGCAGGCACGAGGTCACGCCGGAGCCTGGTTACTCGATTCAGCCAGCAGGTCCCTCAACCGCATCCGCGCCCGATAGAGACGGGTTTCGACGGTTTTCTCGCTCACATTCAGCATGGCCGCCGCTTCGGCCTGGCTCACATCGTCCATGCCGCGCAAGAGCAGGACTTCGCGCAGATTTTGCGGCAACTGCGCGATCGCGCCGCGAACTCTGGCCAGCTCCAGCCGGTCGCTCGCCTCCATGTCGGGTGAGGGTATATCGCTGGCGACATGGTGCGCGCTTTCGAGGGGCAGGGCGCGCGAAAAGAAGGCGCGCACCTTGCGTCGGCGCGCCCAATCACGGCATTTGTTGATCGCGATGCGGGCAATCCAGACGCGAAAGGGACGGTCCGCATCATACCGGCTCATTGCAGAAAAGCCGGCAAGGAAGGTTTCCTGTGTCAGATCGAGCGCCTCGTCGGGGTCGCCGACATGCTTGACGATCAGTCGATAGACCGGCGCCTTGTACCGGCTCAGCAATTCGCGATAGGCATCGTCGCGCCCGGCGCGGGCATAGGCTGCCAGATCCTGGTCGCTACTTTGCGAAAGGCCGGGGTTCACCGCGCATCGGCGGTCAGCGCCTTGACCACGCTTTCGTCGAACATTTTCGCTTGGCCGCGATCGAGGACCGCACGCATGGCGAAAAGATGTACGAGCGTTTCCTTTTGCAGCGTCCCCATCACTTCATGCGTGTGGTCGATGGCCTCGGTCACCCGGGGTCCATAGCCATGCTCGGCCTTAATCGCCTCCGCGAGCCGAACATTTGAAGCGCGCATCTCGAGTTCGAGCGCGCGGCGGCGGCGCGCAAAGTCAGCCTCGATGCGGTCGATTTTCGCATCCTGCGCCGGGGTCAGATCGAGTTGGTCGTGGAGGAGCGCATGAAGTTCGGTTTCACTAGCCTTGGGCGCATCGCTCACCAGCCGGCCCACGAATACGCCGGCAACGGCCGCGGCGAAGGCGATAAGGCCTACGAGAAGCAGACGGCGCGAAGACATGGCTAGTGCGACTCCAGCAGGGTCGAGGGCGCCAGCGCGCTCGCTGGCCCGAACGGGCTCAGCGGACTGGCCGCGACAGCGGGTTCGGAAATGGCGCTTCCGGCAATGATCCCCACGCCGAGCGACACAAAGGCAGCGAGCGCCATGAGGCGGCGCGTCGCCATCGATTCGCGTCGACGAACCGACAGAGCGCCGATGATGCGATCGTCAAGCGCGTCCAGCCCGGCAGGCAGGCCGATCCGGTTCAAAATGTGCAGCTCTTCGTCCATCGACCCAACTCGCCAAAACTTCTTACATTGATCATACGCGCGAACGGCGATTATCCCTCACGCCGCCAATATTCATCCGGATAGCATGAGGGTTAGGCCGGCCGATTGCGTATTAGCAGGACATACACGCTATTGGAGGTCTTTATGTTCAAGTCCATTCTCCCCTCAGCCGCAGCAGCTGTCGCGCTGCTTCTCGCACCGGTCGCGGCCGACGCGCACACCAAGCTCGTCGGCTCGACGCCCGCTGCCAATTCGACCGTTTCGAAGGTGACCAAGATCGACCTGAAATTCAACGAAAAGGTTATCGCGTCGACGGTCAAGACCGAACTCGTCATGACGGGAATGCCGGGCATGGCCAATCACGCCCCGATGAAGATTCCCTATTCGTCGGCGATGGGAAAAGACGGCAAGTCGATGACGCTCATGGCCAAGCGTCCGCTCACGCCTGGAACCTATAAGGTGAAATGGTCGGCAGCGGGTGCCGACACGCACCGCATGGGCAGCGAGTTCAGCTTTACCGTGAAGTAGGGCGGTGGGCGACGCAGTCCTGATCGGCATCAGGTTCGCGCTTTATGCGGACCTGATGCTCATCGCCGGCCTCGCTGCGTTCCCGCTGTACGCGCTAAATCGAAGCGAACGCCATTCGCCGCAGCCGATGGCCGCGATCTGGCGCACCGAGCGATGGCTCGGTGTCGCAGGACTGTTGCTTTCCGCCTTCGGAATGGCTGCGCTCGCGGCTTCCATGCAAGGCGTGAGCCTCTTTTCGCTGGAATTTCAACCCTTCTGGGATCTCGTTCGCGAGACCGACGTTGGCTGGGGCTGGATGGTGCGGATCGGCGCCCTTCTGGTCGCGCTGGCGGCGGCACTCTGGATGACGCGGTGGCCATCCGCTGCCGCCGCCACGATCGCGGTCTCGGGTTCGCTCGCCATCGCGACATTGGTCTGGTCCGGCCACGCAGGCGCGACCGAGGGCGCGGCGGGCACCGTCCACCGAATCAGCGACAGTTTGCATATGATCGCAGCCGCGGTCTGGATCGGCGCGATCGGAGCCTTCCTCTTGTTGATCGCGCCGCAGCGCGTCCGCGAAAGCCCCGACGGACTCCAAACGGTGGCGCGAAGCCTCGATCAATTTTCGGTCGTGGGCACGATCTGCGTTCTGATCATCGCCGCGACCGGGCTCGTCAACGGCCAGCTGATCGTCGGCGCCGCCAATCTCGGGCAGTCGCTCGGCTCCCCCTATGGGCAGTTGCTCCTCGCGAAGCTTGTGCTTTTCGGAACGATGCTGGCACTCGCGGCTGTCAACCGCTGGCGCCTGACACCCGCGCTCAGCGCGGCGATCGCCGGCAGCGAACCCGATCCTGACCAGATACTTGCAGCAATGCGAAAGAGCCTGGCTTTGGAGGCGACCGCTGCCATTCTGATCCTTGCGCTTGTCGCGTGGTTCGGCACGCTAGACCCCCTTGTTCCCGCCGGCGGCACCTGACCTCTCGTCCCAAGGCATCGGAATGGCCAGCTCCGGGGAAAGACATGCTACAGTTCGTTGCAGACCGCCACTCGATGGCTCCAGCTCCCGCGGAATTTTTGCTGGGCGGCCGGGGTGATCTGGTCGCCTGGTGAAATGAGGGGCGTCCGCGTCCCGTGCGTATCGACAAGAGGAGCCTAGTTTGCGGCGCGAACAAGCGGAGGGGCAGAAAAAGACGGGCAGCTGAACTTGAGGGTGGCCTTAGGGTCTCCTCGATATTCCGATGGGAGACAATGTGGTGCGCGATCATCTTGAGGCAGTGAAAGACGGCGTGACAGACCCGGTCTGCGGCATGTCGGTCGACCCGACTACCACGACGCACATCGCGACGCATGGCGGCGAACATCATTATTTCTGCAGCGCAGGCTGCCTCGCCAAATTCGAAGCTGATCCCGATCGCTATACTGCACAAGGCGCGCCCGTCGCAGGAGATGCACCCGCGGATGCCATCTGGACCTGCCCGATGCATCCCGAGATCCAGCGTCCCGGCCCCGGAAGCTGCCCGATCTGCGGCATGGCTCTTGAGCCCGTCCTGCCGTCCGGATCAGACGGCCCCAGCGAAGAATATCGCGACATGCGGCGACGTTTCTGGATCGGGCTCCTTCTCGCCCTTCCCGTCGTCGCGCTCGAAATGGGCGGTCATTTGACGGGACTCCACGAATATGTCGGCCGCCAGACGAGCAACTGGGTCCAGATGCTGCTCGCGACCCCCGTCGTACTATGGGCGGGCTGGCCCTTTTTCGAGCGCGCCTGGCTTTCGATCCGCAACAAGAGCCTCAACATGTTCACCCTCATCGCGATGGGAACGGGCGTCGCCTGGGGCTACAGCATGATCGCGGCGACCGCTCCGCAAATCTTCCCGGCTGCCTTCCGCGCCGCCGACGGCTCGGTCGCGGTCTATTTCGAGGCGGCTGCGGTCATCACGGTGCTGGTGCTGCTTGGGCAGGTACTCGAACTCAGAGCCCGCGAGACGACGAGCGGTGCGATCCGTGCGCTCCTCGACCTGACGCCGAAGCTCGCCAGGCGGGTTCGCGACGACGGGAGCGACGAGGAGATCGCGCTCGACGATGTCGCGGTCGGCGACACGCTGAGGGTTCGGCCGGGCGAGAAGGTCCCCGTCGATGGGACCGTACTCGAAGGGCGCGGCACGGTCGACGAGTCCATGGTCACCGGCGAGTCAATGCCGGTCACCAAGGACGCCGGCTCCGCCCTCATCGGCGGCACGATCAACCAGACCGGCGGCCTGCTCATGCGCAGCGAAAAGGTTGGGCGCGACACGATGCTCGCCCGTATCGTCCAGATGGTCGCCGACGCACAGCGCAGCCGGGCGCCGATCCAGCGTCTCGCGGATACCGTGTCGGGCTGGTTCGTTCCGGGCGTCATCCTTGTCGCCATCGCCGCCTTCGTCATATGGTCGCTTTTTGGTCCTACTCCCGCCATGGCCTATGGCCTGATCGCCGCCGTCTCGGTGCTCATCATCGCCTGCCCCTGCGCGCTCGGGCTCGCGACGCCGATGTCGATCATGGTCGGCGTGGGCCGCGGCGCCGAAATCGGCGTCCTGATCAAGAATGCCGAGGCGCTCGAGCGGATGGAAAAGGTCGACACCCTCGTCGTCGACAAGACCGGGACCCTCACCGAGGGCAAGCCATCGGTCATCGCTGTCGAAGTCGCCGATGGTTTCGAAGAGCAGGATCTGCTCCGGATCGGCGCAAGCCTCGAGCGGAGCAGCGAGCATCCGCTGGCGGCGGCCATCGTCAAGGCGGCCGAAGACCGGGGCCTCGCGCTCGTCGAACCTTCAGGGGTCGACCAGCCGGTCGGCAAGGGCATCGTCGGGATCGTCGACGACAAGGCGATCGTCCTCGGCAATGCGAGCTTTCTCGAAGAATATGACGTCGATTTGCGGGCGCTTGCCGAAGCGGCCGACCGGCTGCGCGCCGATGGCGCGACGGCGATCTATATTGCGGTCAATGGCAAGGCGGCCGGCGTCTTCGCCATCGCCGATCCGGTCAAGGCGACCACGGGCGAGGCACTCGCGGCGCTGCGCGAGGCCGGAATAAGGGTCATCATGCTGACCGGTGACAACCGTGTCACCGCCGAGGCGATCGCCCGGCGGCTCGGCATCGACGATGTCGAGGCTGATGTCCTCCCCGATCAGAAAAGCGCGGTTGTCCAGCGGCTGCGCGAGCAGGGACGGATCGTCGCCATGGCGGGAGACGGGGTCAACGACGCCCCGGCGCTGGCCGCCGCCGACGTCGGCATCGCGATGGGCTCGGGAACCGATGTCGCCATCGAAAGCGCAGGCGTGACGCTGCTGCGCGGCGACCTTCTGGGCATTGTCCGGGCGCGCCACCTCAGCCATGCGACGATGGCCAATATCCGCCAGAACCTCTTCTTCGCCTTCGCCTATAATGTCGCTGGAATTCCGGTGGCAGCAGGCGTGCTCTACCCGGTCTTCGGGCTGCTGCTGTCGCCGATCATCGCCGCCGCCGCGATGGCACTTTCGTCAGTCAGCGTCATCGCCAATTCGCTGCGGCTGCGGTTCGTAAAAATCTGACCGAAGCATCGCGGCGAACGGATGCTGACAAAGCACAGAAGGGGAGAATTAGGATGAGACATATTACCCAGGCAGTGATCGGACTGGCGCTGGTCATCGCGGTTCCCGTCCACGCGGCGCCAACCCCGGATTATCAAGCAGCGACGGCGACCCTGGCGCAATATAAGCACGCGATCGAGAGCCTCGACCTGTCGGGCACCGAAGCCTTGTTCGCGTCAGACGCCCAGATATTCGAGTCGGGCGGCATCGAAGGGAATTTTGCGCATTATCGCGACCACCACCTCGCGCCCGAGCTCAAGGCCTTCAAGTTTTTCGTTTTTCGGGACTATAAGGTTTCGGTGCGCGGCGAAGGCGATGTCGCGATCGCAACCGAGACTTATTCCTACACGATCGTCCTTCCGAGCGGCGAGACCGTCGCGCGCGATGGCGTCGCGACAAGCGTCCTCAAATGGACGCGCGGCAAATGGCAGATCATCAGCCTGCACAGCTCGTCACGCAAGCCCAAGGCTTAGCCAGGCGGCGCAGCGCATGCGCGAAGGAAAGCCGAGACCTGCTCGAAGGCGACAAAGATGGGCCAGTTTAGGGTTCTTGCCATCATCGGGCTGTACGGCTTCGGCGGGTCAGTCTCAGGCCTCGGCTGCCCTTACCCGCAGCAGGCTCCCGCGCCGCTTTCCTGAATCGGTGGGCAAGGCACGTCTCCAAATGAGCAAAAGACGCAGCAGTCGCCTCGCTTGGGCTTGAGAACAGTGCTGCAGCCCCGGCAATCATAAAAATACTGACAGGCGTCGGTCGGCATTGTTTCGGTCGACTGGTGACCGCAGTGCGGACAGGTTAGAGTCGAGAGCAGTTGCGGAGCCGCGTCAGACATAGGTGTAACCCGCCCATAGCAGCGCCGCACCGAGGATCAGACCCACGAGCGTGACAATGCGCATCCAGCGCGGCGTGCAAATGCCGCCCGCGCCGCAGCGCGCCGCGATCAGCTGCTGGCGGGTCAGCAACACAGCTCCGGCAATGAGGCACAAGGCACCTATCGTCAGCAGCGGTGTGCGATATGGCGCGGCAACGACGGCCACGCCGCCGAGCCACGCCGCGCCGAGCCCGACCGATGCGAGGAGAAACGGCAGCGCGCAGCAGGCAGCGACACCGAAGGCGGCAGCGATCCCCGCCAGCGTGAAGGTAGCGGTGCCGATCCCCTTGGGCGGTCTTGATGTCTGGGTCATGGGAAACTCCTTGTGACGACCATTGACCCACCGTAGCATCTGTAGCTGCTACAGACTCAAGAGGTAATTTGGCGATGGCGATGACCGGCGCGATCCAGATCGGCGAACTCTCGCGGCGTACCGGCTGCAACATCGAGACGATCCGCTATTATGAGCGTATCGGACTGCTGCCGATACCGCAGCGCCGGGGCCGCTATCGCAGTTACGCGCGGGAGGACGTGGCTCGCCTCGGCTTCGTGCGCCGCGCGCGGGAGCTGGGATTCACGCTGGACGAGGTGCGCGCGTTGCTCGGACTCGCGGTAGGCGGCGAAGGCGGTTGCGCTGACGTGCGAGCCCTCGCGGCGGCGCACCTGACGGACGTGCGCGCTCGGATCGCGGACCTCAAGCGAATGGAACGGGTTCTGACCGATTCCGTGCGAGCCTGCGATGCCGGTCTGGACCCGGGATGCCCGCTCCTCGACGCGCTGGGCACCGAAATGCGGATGTCTGTGTAACCTTGGTTGACCCATTCGCGAACAAAGGCGAGGACGCACGTAGCTATTCTCGTTGACGGCAGTTTTGACAAGGTCCACTCTTCAATCGTGAAGCGCTTGCTTTCCCTCTTGCTCATTCTGGGCGCATTGATGGGCCTTATGGCCCAGGAAGTGGCCTTTGCGTCCGCGCCGGCGATGCAAAACACCGTCGCGACGGCATCGCAGATGAGCGACGAATGTGCGGAGATGATGGGCGTCGACACTTCGCAGCCCGATCAGCCGTGCAAGGGAATGACGCTCGACTGCATCGCCAAGATGGGCTGCGCCATTCCGCTGGCGGTCGTCACGCCCGCCGCGCCGCTTGCCGTTGCCGGTCATCGGCGCGAACTGGTCGATCCGCTTGCCGTGCAGCGGCTGGTTGGACGCAGCGTCGGTCCCGAGCCAGAGCCACCGCTAGTCCTCGCTTGAACTGCATTTTGCGCGCCGGCCTGTTCCGCCGCGCAATTCCAAGCTTTTCAATCGAGGAATTCACCATGAGAATGATATTTGCTGCCGCAGTCCTTGCGGCCACCGCTTTTGCCGCGCCGTCCTTCGCCCAAGAGAAGACCGGCGGTCATTATGAATGGCAGGAGCGCTACGTTCCCGGACCGAACAAGTCGAACATCACCCCGCGCACGCGCGTCTGGGTGAAGGACGGGGCTTCGCAGATGGCGCATTGCGACTGCGCAATGATGGAGTCCGATGCGGCCGACTGCATGAAGTCGATGTCCGCTCGTCATATGATGCCCGCGAAGGGCTGACGGTGTGCCGCCCCCGGCGCAGGCGTCGGGGGCGGACCTGCCTACGCCCGAAGAGGGGAAGATCATGCGCATATTGCTTGCAACCGCCGCCCTGGCGCTGCTGCCCACGGTGCTTCGCGCCGAACCCATGTCGTTGGAGGAAGCGCTTCGGCGCGCCGAAACACAGGCGCCCGAGCTGCGCGCGCGCGAAGCGGGCGTCGATGCGGCCACATCCGCGGCGATCGCGGCCGACCGCTTGCCCGACCCCAAGCTCGATCTCGCGGTCAAGGATTTCCCGGTGACCGGCCCCGATGCGGGCCGGTTCAACCGCGACGACTTCACGATGCAGGTCATCGGCGTCAGCCAGGAATTCACCAACCCTGCCAAGCGCCGCGCACGCGCCTTGCGCGCACATGCCGACATCGACGTCGCCGAGGCCGAGCAGGCGGTCGCCGCGCAGGATATCCGGCTGGCGACCGCGCTGGCGTGGATCGATCTTCACTACGCGAAGAAGCGGCTCAAGGAACTCGATCTGCTCGATGCCGAGCTCGACGATCTGCAGGCAACGGTAACCGCCCGGCTCGCCAGCGGCGCGGCGCGTCCGGCGCAGGCGCTCGAACCCGAGCAACTGCGCGCCCAGCTCGCCGACCGGCGCAGCACTCTCACCGCCGATATCGCGCGATACCGGGCGCAGCTCACCCGGTTCACCGGCGATAATGCGGCTGATACGACGGGCGACCTGCCTTCGCTCGCGGTCGATGGCGACGCGCTTCGCGCCGGCCTCGCCGCCTTGCCGTTGCTGCGCGCCTATGACGCACGGACCATAGCCGCCGACGCTGAAACCGGGCTCGCACGCGCCGACAAGCGACCCGACTGGACGGTGAACGCGGCCTACGGCCGGCGCGAACCCAATTTTGGCGATCTCGTCACCGTCGGGGTGACCATCGATCTGCCGCTGTTTGCGAAAAAACGGCAGGACCCCAAAATTGCCGCGCGCGCGAGCGAAGCGACGCGTGCGCGCCTCGATCGCGAGGCGGCCGAGCGCGAAGTCGCGGCGGCGCTTTCCGCCGACCTCGCCATGCACCGCATGCACGACGAACAGCTTGCCAATGCGCGCACAAGACTGGTGCCACTCGCGAAGCAACGCGCCCAGCTCGATCTTGAAAGTTTCGGGGCGCGGCGTCTCGATCTCGGCACCGCGCTCCTGTCGACGCTCGCGCTTGCCGAAGCCGAGGTCGATGCTCTGGCACGCGAGGCCGAGGTGGCCCGCGACGCGGTGCGGATCATTTACACTTATGGGGAGGCACGGCGATGACCGATGCAACGACGGCGGCACGGTGGCGTGCCGCAATATTGGCCGCCGTGCTCGTGGCGGGCGGCGGGGGCTATTGGCTCGGACAGCGCGGCACCGACGAGATGGCGTCGGAGGCGGCCGGCTCCGACGGCGGTAAGGTCCTTTATTATTACGACCCGATGTTCCCGAACCAGAAGTTCGACAAGCCCGGCAAGTCGCCCTTCATGGATATGCAGCTCGTGGCCAAATATGCCGACGAAGGCGGCGCAGCGCCCGGTGTGGCGGTCGATCCCTCGGCGCGGCAAAGCCTTGGCATCCGCGCGGTTGCCGCCGAAATGGGCAGCCTCGCCGCGACGCTCGACGTCACCGGGACGGTCGATTTCAACCAGCGCGACGTCGCGATCGTCCAGGCGCGCTCGGGCGGTTTCGTCGAGCGCGTCTATTTGGCGACGATGCCCTTCACCGTCGGATAGAAGGCACGGCAGGCCTCGCACGAGGGGTCGAAGAATTCGACGATCGTGACCGGGGCATTCTTCGGGCCGATGATCGGCGAGTGCGGGCGAATGAGGCTGTCGACGGGCCCCGCCACGACCTTCTTCGTGGGTTCGCCCTCGGCGGTTCCGCTGTAGAGCATCGCGCCCCCGGTGAAGGCGAGTGCCGAGAGTACAAGCGTGGCCACCACTCCGATACGTCTGTTCATGATTTCAGTCTCCTTTGGAAGTTGAGCAAGAGGGTAAGGATGAGCGCGAATGCGGCCAGCGACAGGAGGGGCAGCGGCACGCCTCCGATTGCCATGCTCTCACCCGAGCACGACGGGCCGCCGGTACAAGGGACGATCGGAGCCGGAATGACACCGACGTAGAGCAGGCTATGGTAGAGCGCGACGAGGCCGCCGCCGAAAGCCAGCGCCAGTCCATAAGGAACGACGGCGCGGTCCGACCTGAACGCCGCGATGCCGAGAATGATCGCCAGCGGGAACATGAAGGCGCGCTGGAACCAGCAGAGGTCGCACGGCGCCTGGCCCATGACCTCGCCGACGAAGAGAACGGCAAGGCTCGACAGGAGGGCGATGGCCCAAGCCGCGCCGAGCGGACGCCATTTGTGCGGCGCGAGCAGCGGAAAGCTCATCATCGCCGACCGCCTTTGAACTTGGACTTGGGCCGTCGCGGCGGCGATTGCGGCTTGCTATATTTGGACTTGAGGTAGCTGACCAGGATGCCGTCGATCGACGCGAGCATCCTTTGAAAGCTCGTCTTGATGCCGGGAAGCCGGAGCCAGGCAAAGGGCCCGCGGCAGCGGTAGCGATGGAGGAATCTGGTCCCTTCCGGCGTCCGGGTCAGGATATAGCTCTCCTCGAATTGGAGGATGAAGCTCGGCTTCACGTCGAGTATCAGCTCCTCGCCGGCGCGCGCGGAAAGGACCGTCGCGGACACTTCAAGAAACTTGGGTTTGTGCGGATCCATGCGCATCGAATAGCGGATCGCGATCGGATCCTCGGCAAGCCGCTCGATCCGGACATAGGGATTCCAAATCCGGTGGTTCTCGAAATCGCCGAGGACCGCCCATATCTGTTCCGGACTATAGGGGAGGTCATGCTCCCGCTCGAACTCCATCAGCTTCACTCCTCTATCGATCGGCCGCCGGGCTTTGCCCCGCGCCGATGTCGGTGACACCCGCAGGCGATGGGTCGGCGTGCGCACCGCCCGTTGTGAACCAGCGGCGCAGGCGCGGGGCCATCCGGCGTTCGAAGCCCGCCGCGAGGCTGAAGGACGCCGGCACGATCAGCAGCGTCAGCATCGTCGAAAGGATGAGCCCGCCAATCACCGTGACCGCCATCGGCGCGCGCCATGCGCCGTCGCCGTTGAGCGACAGCGCGGTCGGGATCATGCCCGCGACCATCGCGACCGTGGTCATCAGGATCGGCTGCGCGCGCTTGTGCCCGGCGTCGACGATCGCCTCGTCGCGCGGCACCCCGGATGCCATTTCCTCGATCGCGAAATCGACGAGGAGGATGCTGTTCTTGCCGACGATACCGAGCAGCATCAGCACGCCGATGAACACGGGAAGCGAGAGCGGGTAGCCCGTCAAGAGCAACGCGATCGCCCCGCCGAGCGGGGCGAGCAGAAGCGAGCCCATGTTGACGAAGGGCGGGATGATCTTGCGATAGAGCAGGATCAGCACAGCGAGCACGAGGAAGATCCCCGATACGACCGCGATTGCGAAGTTGCGCAGCATCTCGGCCTGCCACTTGGCACTTCCGAGGACCAGCCGCGTGACCCCGGCGGGCAGCGTCTTGAGCGCCGGCAGCGCTTCGACTTTCTCCATCGCCTGACCGGTCACGAGACCCGGAGCAAGGTCGGCCCCGATGGTGAGCTGGCGCACCTGGTTGGTGCGATTGATCTGGGTCGGGCCGGCGCCGAAGCCGATCTCGGCCACGACCGAGAGCGGCACCGTTCCCCCGTTCCGGGTCGGAACCGGCATGTTGCGAAGCGTATCGAGCCGCTCGCGCGCGGTTTCCGCAAGCGCGACGCGCACAGGTATCTGCCGGTCGGAGAGCGAGAATTTTGCACTGTTCTGGTCAATCTCGCCCAATGTCGCGACGCGGATCGACTGGCTAAGCGCCTGTGTCGTCACGCCGAGCTGCGCCGCGAGCGCGAAGCGCGGGCGAATGACGATCTCGGGGCGCTGGAGATTGCCCTCGACACGCGGCGAGCGGATTTCCTTCACGCGTGCCATTTGAGCAAGCAACCGGTTGCCGACATCTTCGAGCTTCTTCGGGTCGTCGCTGCCGAGCGTGATCGAGATGTCACGGCTGCTCCCGCCGCCACCGCCATGCTGCGACTGGAAGTTGATGCGGGCATCGGGAACCTCAGCCAGCCGCGGCGCGCGGTCCTTTTCGAACTCGGTCGAGGTGAGGTCGCGGTCTTTGCGCAATTTCAGATAGACCGTCGCCGTGCCGACATCGATCCGCGACAAAGCGGATTGGACGAGCGGATCGCGCTTCATGAGATCGGTCACCTCGTCGGCAACCGTCTCGGTCTGTTCGAGCGTTGCACCCGGTGCGAGCTGGATGGCGACGCGGCTCGTGTCGGAATCGATCGAAGGCTGAAAGGTCATCGGGAGCAGCGAGAAGCTGAAAATGGTCGCAAAGAGCGCCAGCACCCCGATACCGACCACCCAGAGCCGGTGGTCCTTGATATAGGCGAGCCATTTCCAGCGCCCGCCGCGCGCACGCGCGGCAGCGGCCCCGCTGGTATCGAGGCTCCAGCGCAAGATGCGCATATAGGTGTCGATCAGCGGGCCCTCGCCATGTTTCTGCGGGCCCTGCGCAGAGAGAAAATAGGCGGCGAGCATGGGCGTGATCATGCGCGCGACCGCGAGGCTCATCAGCACCGCGGCCACGACCGTCAGCCCGAAATTCTTGAAATACTGCCCCGCGACGCCCGGCATCAGCCCGACCGGCAGGAACACCGCGACAATCGTCATGGTCGTCGCGAGCACTGCGAGCCCGATCTCGTCCGCGGCGTCAATCGAGGCCTGATAGGCCGATTTGCCCATCCGCATGTGGCGCACGATATTCTCGATCTCGACGATCGCATCGTCGACCAGCACGCCGGCAACGAGGCTGAGCGCGAGCAAGGTCATCATGTTGAGCGAGAAGCCCATGAGGTCCATGAACAGGAAGGTCGGGACCGCCGACAGCGGGATGGCGAGCGCGGATATCAGCGTCGCGCGCCAGTCGCGCAGGAAGAGGAAGACGACGACGACCGCGAGGATCGCGCCCTCGACCATCGCATTGATCGCCGAATGATATTGGCCCTTGGTATATTCGATATCGCTGAACAGCTCGGTGAATTTGACCTTGGGGTTTTCCTTCTCGAGCTTTCGCAGCTCCTCGACCGCCGCGTCGTAAACGGTGACATCGGAGGCGCCCTTCGCGCGCTCGAATCCGAAGGTCAGCACCTGCCGCCCGTCCTGCTTCGAGACCGAGCGCTGCTCGGCGTAGAGATCCTTGACCTCGGCGATATCGGCAAGGCGCACGGTCCGGTTCGTGCCGACCGAGATCAAGGTCTCGCCGAGCGCGTTGGCGCTGCTCGCATTGCCGAGGATGCGCACCGCCTGTTCGGACCCCGCGACCTCCATCCGGCCGCCCGCCGCATTGATGTTGAGCTGGACGAGCTGGGTGTTCACCGCGGCGGCGGTGAGGCCGTAGGCGCGCATCCGCTCGGGGTTGAGGATGACGCGGATTTCCCGGCTCACGCCGCCCCGGCGATAGGCGTCGCCCATGCCGGGGACCGCGATCAGCCGTTTGGCGACGACATTGTCGACATACCAGCTCAATTCCTCGAGCGTCATGTCGGTGGCGGAGGCCGACCAATAAGCGAGCGTGTTGCCCGAGGTCGAGAGGCGGATGACCTGCGGCTCGAGGATTCCGTTCGGCAGGTTGCTGCGGATCTGGGTGATCTTGTCGCGGATATCGGTCACCGCCCGGTCTATCGGCGTGCCGATCGCGAACTGGACGAACGTCTGCGACTGGCCTTCGGTGACCGTCGAATTGAGCTCGTCGATCCCCTCGATCGTCCGCACCGCCGCCTCGACACGCTGCGTGACCTGGGTCTCGAGTTCGGTGGGTGCGGCGCCCGGCTGCGCGATGATGACGATCGCCCCCGGAAAATCGATGTCGGGATCGCTCTGAACCCCCATCATGAGGAAGGAGACGATGCCCGCCACCGTCAGGCCGAAAAACATGACGAGCGGCGGGATCGGGTTCCGGATGGACCAGGCCGAGATATTCTTGAAATTCATCCTCTCTCCCCTTTCCGGTCTTCCACGCCCGCCGCGTCTGCGGTTCAACCGGCACTGCGGTCGCGATAGGCGAGCAGCCGCAATGCGTTGGCGACCACCACCAGCGTCGAGCCCTCATGCGCGGCCACCGCGGGGCCGATGCCGAGACCGAGGATCGTTGCCGGGACAAGCACGACGACGATGCCGAGGCTCACCACGAGATTCTGGCGGATGATCCGCCGCGTCTGGCGGCTGAGGCCGATTGCAAACGGTAGGTGAGCAAGATCGTCGGCCATGAGCGCAACGTCGGCGGTTTCGAGCGCGACGTCCGACCCGGCGGCGCCCATCGCGATCCCGACGGTCGCGCTCGCCATGGCCGGGGCATCGTTGACACCGTCACCCACCATCGCGACCGGCTGCTGGGCCTTGAGATCGCGAATGGCGTCGACCTTCTGATCGGGCATCAGGTCGCCCCAGGCCTCGTCGATCCCGACCTCGGCGGCGATGGATTCGGCGACCTTCTGGTGATCGCCCGAGATCATGATCATCCGTCCGATTCCGAGCTCGCGGAGCTTGGCAATCGCCGTGCGCGCCGCCTCGCGCGGCGTGTCCATCAAGCCGATCGCGCCCAAATCGCGGTCGCCCATACGGACCACCATCGTCGTGCGTCCCTGCTCGCGGAGGCCTGCGATCGCCGTCGCCACTTCGCCGCCGATCGGCGCGATGCCGTCTGCACCGAACATTTCGGCCTTGCCGATGAGGACGGTCTCGCCCTCGACCTTCGCCGTGACGCCGCGACCCGTCAGGCTGTTGAGGTCGTCCGCTACCGGTACGCGCGTCGACGTCAGCATGGCCTCGCCATCGCGCGCGATGGCAGCGGCAAGCGGATGATCGCTCAGCCGCTCGACCGCCACCGCGATGCGCAGCAGTTCCTCCTTCGGCACGCCGTTGGCCGGCAGGACGTCGGTGATGCGCGGCTTTCCCTCGGTGAGCGTTCCCGTCTTGTCGAACGCCAGCGCGGTCAGCGAGCCGAGATTTTCGAGCGGGCCACCGCCTTTGACCAGCACGCCGCCGCGCGCCGCACGCGCAACGCCCGACAGGACGGCGCTCGGCGTCGCGATGGCCAGCGCGCACGGGCTTGCCGCGACGAGGACCGCCATGGCGCGATAGAAGCTGTCGCGGAATGGCTCGTCGACAACGACCCAGGCGAAGAGCAGGACGAACACGAGCGCGAGCACGCTCGGCACGAAGATGCGCTCGAACTTGTCGGTGAAGCGCTGGGTCGGCGATTTCTGCGTCTCCGCTTCGCTCACCATCTTCACGACCTTGGCGAGCGTCGTATCGGCGGCAAGACGGGTTACCGCGATCTCGATCGCGCCATAGCCGTTGATGGTGCCCGCGAAGACACGATATTTCCCGTCGAGTGCGTCGGGCTTTGCCGCAGCCTGCGCGCGATCGGCCACCGGTTCCTTGTCAACGGGGACGCTCTCGCCGGTAACCGGGGCCTGGTTGACCGCCGTGCGGCCAACGACGACGAAGCCGTCGGCAGCAAGTCGCTCATTGGGCTTGACGATGACGGTGTCGCCGATCGCCAGCTGATCGACGGAGACTTCGCGGGCCGTTCCGTCGACATCCTTCACCGTTGCGGTCTGAGGCGCCAGCTCGGCGAGCGCTTCGATCGCGCGCTTGGCACGGCCCATGGCATAATGTTCGAGCGCATGGCCGAGGCTGAAGAGGAAGAGGAGCAGCGCGCCTTCGGCCCAGGCGCCGAGCGCTGCGGCGCCGGCTGCGGCGACGAGCATCAGCGTGTCAATCTCGAAGCGCTTGAGCTTCAGATTCTCGATGGCCTCGCGGACGGTAAACCAGCCGCCGAAACCATAAGCGGCGATATAGAACGCGAGCGGCACCCACTCCGGCACCGCGGCGAGCTTCTCGATCGCGAAGCCGATGCCGAGGACGAGACCGCACAGCAGCGCGAAGATCAGTTCGGTCCGCTCGCCGAATATACCGCCATGATCATGGCCATGGTCGTGGCTATCCTCGCCCGTATGGCTATGTTTGTGGTCAGGCCCATGCGCATGATCCGGCCCATGGTCGTGGCCATCATCGCCATGTTGGTGGGCGGCTTGCGCCGGGACAGCCGCGGCGACGGCAGCTGATTTCTGGGTGACGCCCATATCCGAAAGCACCTTCCTGATGATGTCGACCGAGGTTTCCGAGCGCTGGAACTCTGCCCGCAGCGTCCCTGCCGCGCCGACTTCGGCCTCGATCACGCCCGGTATTTCGCGAAGACGCAGCCCGATCGTCCGCGCACGCCGCGCGTGGCCAACGCCTTCGAGGTCGTCCCAAAAGAGATGCTGATATTGGCCTGTGAGCTCGGCACCGGCGCTACGCGCGAGCTGCCGCACGCGTTCGAGCGGGAGAATATCCGGACGGTAATGAATGCAGAGCTGCGGCGGCGAACCGTCGCTCGAGCGGACCACATGGACCTTGTCGACGCCTTCGCGTCCTTCGAGTTCGCTCGTCAGGCGTGCGACGCAGCGGTCGGCAGTATCGGCGACTTCGGGGAGGAGAAGCGGAATATCGAGCCGCAACTGGTCACTCATGATGCAATCCTTTTCTTCTATCAAATCCGGGAGGAGCCAGGCGGCGCTCGCCCCTCCCGAAAGGATGAGGTGCGGGAGCCTTGGTGGGTTGCGACCCACTCCCGCACCTCCTTGACCGCCAGTGACCCTCGACCGGGGTGGCGGGGGCAAAGAGCCAAGGGCTCCCGGCGGCCAAGATCTCATTGTCCTTCATGCGCGCCGACCACTCGGACGGGCGTAACGGGACTGAACCGTCGTGCGACGGAGTTGCTGTTCGAGCGCCATGTTCGAGCGCTTGAGAAAAACGCTGCAAACCCGTCGAAGCATAGGATAGGCAAGCCACGAGAAGAGACCTCCGCATACGAGACGGTGGGTGATCTCTACTCCCTGCCCGAGCTTTTCGAGCCGGTAGCTTTCTTCGATGACGAGAAGCCCGCGCGTGCCTGTCTGCCACGAGAAGCCGGTCAGCCAGTCGAGACCGGTAATTCGCCCCTCGGAGGCAAATTCCGGACCGTGCTTCCCGCGCGGTGCATAGACATAGTCCACTCGCTCGTCGTCGCCCGGCCGATCGGTGAACCGAAGCGTCGGGTGCCAGTCGCCATAGCGCTCGATATCGACGAGCAGTCGCCAGACGCGACCGATCGGAACCCGCAGGCGGAGCGAGGTGCCTACCGAGAACATCGGTAACCTCCTCGCTCTCGCAAGCTGGTCCGCGACGCAGGCCGGGGACCTGCGCCGCGGTGGAAACCGGCAAGGTGCCGGTCAGCTCTGAACATCGGGAGGCTCCGCGGCGGATTTTCCGCCAAGGATTTCAACCGCTTCAAGGGTGATGAGCCCGATATCGGGTATCTCCCCCAGCTGCCCCGCAAAGTCGCGGAGCCGCTGCTCCTCGTCGATGATCTCGATCACGACCGCCCGGTCATTCTCCAGCGCATGTTTGCGGTGGAGATGCGCCGAGCGACCGAAACCGAGAACCGCTTCGAGCACCGTAACGCCTGCCAGCTTTTGCTGGCGAGCGAGTTCGGAGATGAACTCGAAGACCCGCTGATCGCCGAAGAAGGCGGATTCATCGGTGTAGATGCGCAAGAGCTTGGATGCTTTTGTCATGACAGTCTCTCCCTATTCCGTGACCGGCTGGACCGCCGGCTCCGCTTTCCGCTTCAGGAACTTCGGCTGCCAGTCCGCCCCGAGAACGACCTTTGCGATCGCGGGGAGAACGAGCAGCGTCAGGATCGTCGCCGCGATGAGGCCGCCGATGACGGTCGTCGCGAGCGGCTTCTGCACTTCGGCACCCGTGCCGGTCGCGATCGCCATCGGCACGAAGCCGATCGCGGGCACGAAACCGGTCATGATCACCGCGCGCATCTTCTCGGTCATGCCCTCACGGATTGCCTCCGTGAGCGGGACATCATTCTCGAGCCGCTCGCGGATCGCCGTCATGACGACGAGACCGTTGAGCACCGCGACGCCGGCAAGGCAGATGAAGCCCACAGCCGCCGAGACCGAGAAGTTGATGCCCGTAAGCGCGAGGGTGAACACCCCGCCCGCGAGGCCCAGCGGCACCGCAAGGAACACAGCGGTCGCGCGTCCGAAGGTGCCGAGCGCCATGTAGAGCAGGATGAAGATACCGGCGAAGCAGAGCGGAACCACGATGGAGAGCCGCTTCGACGCAGCCTGCAGGCTTTCGAACTGCCCGCCCCATTCGAGATAATAGCCCGAGGGGAGCTTCACATTGGCGATCTTCGCCTGCGCTTCGGCTACAAAGGACCCCGCATCGCGGCCTTCGAGGTTCACCTGCACGACGACGCGCCGCTTGCCATTTTCGCGGCTGATCTGGTTGAGCCCTTCGGTCAGCCGGATCTGCGCCACCTGGGCGAGCGGTATCTGTCCGCGGTTCCCGCCTTCTGAGGGCAGGAGGACAGGAAGCGCGCGGATGTCGTCGAGATTGACACGGGTCGCGTCAGGCACGCGGACGGTAATGTCGAACCGGCGGTCGCCTTCGTAAAGGAGACCTGATTCCCGCCCACCGAGCGCCGCCGACACAGTGTCGGCCACTTCCTGGACCGACAGTCCGTAGCGTGCGATCGCATTGCGATCGAGCTGCACGTCCAGCATGGGAGCGCCGCCAACCTGGTCGGCCTTGACGCTTCCCGCACCCGGGATGCCCTGCAGCACACGCACCATCTCGTTCGCGGCGAGCGACATCTTGTCGAGGTCGTCGCCGTAGAGCTTGATGGCGACGTCGCCGCGGACACCCGCGATTAGTTCGTTGAAGCGAAGCTCGATCGGCTGGCTGACTTCATAGAGCTGGCCGAGTTGGCCGCCAGCGGCCTTCTCGATACGCTCGACGACATCGGCCTTGGAATCGACGCCCGCCGGCCACTGATCTTGCGGCTTCAGGATGATGAAGCCGTCCGAGATGTTCGGCGGCATCGGGTCGGTCGCCACCTCGGCAGTGCCGGTTTTCGAGAACATCAGTTCGACTTCAGGCAGGCTCGAAATCGCCGTCTCGACATTGAGTTGCATGGCCAGCGACTGTTCGAGGCTCACCGAAGGCACGCGCGTCGAGGCGAGCGCCATATTCTTCTCGTCGAGCTGCGGAATGAATTCCGAGCCGAGCAGTCCGAATGCCGGGATGGCAAGGACGAAGAAGGCAAAGCCGCCGGCGATGAAAGCCCAGGGCTTTGCGAGCGCCTTGTCGAGTAGCGGGAGATAGCGCTCCTTCGACTTGCGGATCGCCCACACCTCCTTCTCGGCAACCTTGCCGCGGATCATCAGCGCGACAAGCGCCGGAACCAGCGTGATCGCGAGAATGAAAGCCGCCACGAGCGCGAGCATGATGGTGATGGCCATCGGCGAGAAGGTCTTGCCCTCGACGCCCGTGAACATCAGCAGCGGTGCGAAGGCGAGCAGGATGATCGCCTGCCCGAAGACTGTCGGTTTGATCATCTCCTGGCTGGCGCGCATCGTCTCCTCGAGACGTTCGCGAAGATTGAGCAATCTCCCTTCATGTTCCTGCCGGTGCGCCAGTCTGGCGAGGCAGTTTTCGATGATGATCACCGCCCCGTCGACGATCAGACCGAAGTCGAGCGCGCCGAGGCTCATCAGGTTACCGGGCACCCGGAATGCGTTCATGCCCATCGCCATCATCAGGAAGGAGAAGGGGATGACGAGCACCGCGATGATCGCGGCGCGCCAGTTGCCGAGCAGGAAGAAGAGCGCGGCCGCAACGAGCAGCGCGCCTTCGGTGAGGTTCTTTTCAACCGTGCCGACGGTCGCGTTCACGAGCTTGGCGCGGTCGAGCACCACCTTCACTTCAACGCCCGGCGGCAGGGTCTTCGACACCTGCGCGATCTTCGCCGAAACATCCTCCGCAACAGTGCGGCTGTTTTGTCCGATCAGCATGAGCACGGTCCCGATGACCGCCTCCTTGCCGTTCATGCTGCCCGCACCGGTGCGAAGGTCGCCACCGATCTTCACATTGGCAAGCTGTCCAACCGTCACGGGCACGCCGCCGCGCGTCGCGACGACGGCATTGCGGATTTCGTCGACCGAGCGCACGCGTGCATCGACGCGCACGAGATAGGCCTCGCCGGCCCGGTTGTAGTAGTTGGCACCGACCGCGAGATTGGCGCGTTCGAGGGCTTCGCCCAGTTCGCTATAGGAAATGCCGTAGCTGGTGAGGCGGGTCGGATCGGGTTCGACCACGAAGGTCTTGGCATAGCCGCCGATCGAATCGACGCCCGCGACGCCGCCGACAGACTTCAATTGCGGGCTGACGATCCAGTCCTGAACCGTACGAAGATAGCCCGATTTGGCAATCTCGTCGGTGAGGATATCGCCCTCGGGGGTCAGGTAGCTGCCGTCGGGCTGCCAGCCGGGTTGGCCCGCGACCTTCTTGGCGCCCTTCCCATCGGGAAATTTATAGCCGACGGTATACATGACGACCTCGCCGAGGCCCGTCGTCACGGGACCGATCTGCGGCTGGGCCCCATCGGGAAGATTCTCGCCCGCCTGGAGAAGCCGTTCGCCCACCTGCTGGCGCGCGAAATAGAGGTCGGTTTCATCGGTGAAGATTGCCGTCACCTGGCTGAAGCCGTTGCGCGAGATCGAGCGTGTCGTCTCGAGCCCCGGAATGCCAGCCAGCGAGATTTCGATCGGGTAGGTTACGAGCTTCTCGATTTCGACCGGCGAAAGACGCGGATCGATCGTGTTGATTTGCACCTGCTTGTTGGTGATGTCGGGAACGGCGTCGATCGGCAGCTTGGTGAGCTGCCAGACGCCGAGCCCGGCTATCACGAGAAAGAGAAAGAGAACCGCCCAGCGTGCGCGGACGGATAGCGCTATCAGTTTCGCGATCACGGTCTATTCCTCCTCGCCCGCGCCCTTGCCGAGTTCGGCCTTGAGCAGGAAAGCGTTCTTGGTCGCGACGATCTGGCCGGGCTTCAGCCCCGAAAGGATTTCGACACGGCCCGCGCTACGCTGGCCGACAGTGACCTGCTGCGCGCGGAAGCCGTCCTTCGTGCGGACGAACACCACGTCGCGGCCTTCGAGCGTCTGGAGGGCTTCGTCGGCGATCACGATCCGGGCCGGCCCACCGGTTTCAGCGCCGCGGCTCGGAAGCAGCCGCACCCGGACCGCGAGGCCCGGCTGCAACGCCCCGGGCACATCGAGTACGGCGGTTGCCGAGCGCGTGTCGCCGGAAAGGCCGGGCGTTACGGCCCGCACGCGGGCATCGATCGTCCGACCGTCGGGAAGCTCGATGATCGCACGGTCTCCGGGCGAGAGCCGCTGCGCGTCGGCCGGGCCGACCGCGGCCTCGATCTGCACCTTGCTGGGATCGGCAACCCGGTACAATTCGGTTTCGGGCTGAACGAAGGCGCCAAGGCTGGCGTTCTCGGCCGTGATACGCCCAGAAATCGGGCTTGCCACGATGACGCTGCTGCCATCGCGCGTGACCTGCGCGGCGCTCGCCGCGGCACGCGCGCGCTGCGCTTCGGCCGCGGCGGCCGCGGCTTCGGCTTGCGCCTGCTCATAGTCGACGCGCGCCGACACCTTCTGGTCGAACAGGGTCTTCTCGCGGTGGAGATTTTTCTGCGCGAGCGTCGAGCGCGCATCGGCGGCAATCCGTTCGGCCGCAATCTGGGCGGCGTCGCGGCTTTGCACGATCGCGATCGTCTCACCGGCGCTGACCGGATCGCCGAGCCGCTTGAAGAGACGGGTGACCGCGCCGCCCGCGCGGGCGGTGACGATCGCCTCGCCGGTCGGCGCGGCGGTAACGGTCGCTTGCGAGATGATTTCCGAACCGAGTCCGCCAGCGCCGATCGTCTCGACGCCGATCTCGGCGGCCTTGATCGCTTCGGGCGTGATGGCGAGGCTGCTCGGAAGGGCTTCGCTCGCCGCTTCCTTTTCGCCTTCGGCAGCCGGTGCGGCCGCCGGGTCGGCGGTGCAGCGTGCAACGCCGAAGCCCGTGACGGCAGCGAGTATCATGGCGCCCGCGACAGTGCCGAGAAGACGCTTGTCCTTGGTGATCATATTCTATCTCCGCTGTTGATGCGGTTCGCGCGCCGACCGGCGGCGCACCCCTGTTGAGTTGGAAGGACGATGGCGAAGATGCCCCCGTCCACTGGAAGGCTCGGCGCGCTCATGGCTGATGATCCGCATCGCCGTCGGCGGCGGCCTGACGCGAGAGGATGGCGCGGGCTTCGGCCCGGGCCTGGCGCGCCGCGATCAGCTCGGCCTGCGTTGCCGCATAGGCCTGCTGCGCGTCGATATATTCGACGAGCGAGGACTTGCCGGCGCGGTAGCTGAGTTCGGCGAGCCGGACGCCCTCGCGCGCCTGCTCGATGCCGCTGCCCTCAAGCGCCGCGAGGCGGGCCTCTGCGGCTTCGAGTTCGGCCTGCGCATTGGCGATCTCCGCCTGAGCATTGACCACCGCATTCTCGCGCCGCGCAATGGCGGCGGCGACATCGGACTTGGCTGCCGAGATGTTGCCGCGGTTGCGATCGAAGACGGGGAGCGGCACGGAGACGTTGGCGATCAATGCGCGATCGCCGGTGTCGCGAAGCTGACGCACCCCGAAGCCGACCGACGGATCGAGCCGCCCATCGGCGCGCTGTCCCTGGAGCCGCGCTTCGGCAATCAGCTTCTCGGTTTCGGCCAAGCGAACGTCGAGCGTCGCGAGCGAGTCCACCGTCTCCGGTGCCACCCACATATCGCCTTCCATCAACTCGGCAGGCGGGACCGAGCTTCCGAGGAGCGCCGCGAGCGAACGCCGGGCGGTTCTTTCTTCGGCCTCGGCCGTGCGTAGCTCGGCGGTGGCCTGAACGAGAGCCGCATTGGCGCGGAACGCGCGGAGCGGCGGCTCGTTGCCGGTATCGACCATGGCCTGTGCCACGCGGACGAGTTCACGGGCCCGCGCTTCATTTTCGCGTGCGAGCGCGAGGCTATCGCGCGCCGCGAGAGCGGTCGCGAACTGGTTGCGGACATCGAGCGCAAGATCTGCGCGTGCAATCTCCAACCTGTACTTCGCGGCCAGAAACTCGGCGTCGGCGAGCGTCATGCGCGCCCGGCGCCGGCCCCCGATATCGACACGCTGGTTTACCGAGACGGTCGTTTCGAGACCGTTGAGGCCCGAATAGGGGCCGGTGCCTGCGAAATTCTCGACATCGACATTGAGCGTCGGATTGTAGCGATAGCCCGCCTGACGCTGGCGACCGCGCGCGGCCTCCACTTCGGCTTCGGCGGCAACCACGCGCGGCGAGCGCGCGTCGGCTTCCTCCATCGCCTGCGCGAGGGACAATCGAGCGGGAAGCGGGCCGGTACGCACGGCCTCGCCTGCGGAAGAAGGCGGTCCCACCAGCTCCGTCGCTGCCGACTGGGCAGCGGCGGGCGCGGAATTTGCGCTTGCAACGAGCGCCACGAGACTCGCGGCGACAACTATGGATTTCATGAAAAAGAGACTCCTGACGTTTCCAGGGAGAAGCGCACGCGAAGGGCGCGCGCAGACCTAGAGCGTCAGGCGATTGGAGGGCGGAACGTCCCGATATAGGCGACGGGCGGCAAGGCGGCCGTCAAGATGCGCGTATGCGCCTCAGGGGCAGGGGTTTCGGTCGCTGCCGACAGCGTTTCCGCCGGGACGCCCGAATGGTGACCATGGCAACCATGAGCGGCGGCAGGCACCTGCTGCTTTTCGCCGGGAGAGGATTTTTTCTTGTCGAATTCGGCGCTTTCGGTCGCCGGTGCGGAAACGCAGCCGGCTTCGATCGCCGCGACAAAAAGGCTCGCTTCGGCCCGATCCTCGGTCGCATGTGCGAGCGACCCCGCAACCGTTCCGGATGCAAGGAGAAGGGTCAGGAGGAAGAGGATCACCCGTCGCATTGAAACCGGCCCCTAGCATCGAAACGGCGCGGTGAAAAGTAGAAGATTTTCAATCAACTTCGGCGGCACTCTTCGAACCCCCGAACCGACTCCGTAATGTTATCTCATGGAGGTAAGGGAGCAGTGCATCTTGCCCCTCTATAGTTGCAGAAGCGTCTAAAGAAACAGGATATCCGCCGAACAATCGCGCGCTAAGCACAATAATTCTACGATTGTCTTTTGCTGTTATTTCTATCGCTTCGCTATTGGCTCCCGCCTCCTTTGTTCGTGACGACGTTCGAGCGATATGCTTCCCGTGAGACGAGGGCGTAAATCGGAAGCCGAGCGGCACAGCGTCCTGCCGGAACATCAGGGCTTGACCCTGTATCTACTACAGGGTGCAAAAGCCTGCCCTGGACAAAAAAAGGGAAGAACATGGTGCCGCCGACAGTAAATCCCGTGAGCATGGCCGTCATCGAGCCGCTGCTGCGCGATCAATATCGCCTGTTTTGCGAATCACGCCGAATCGGCGATGAAGCCGCTGCGTGGCAGGCGCTGGAATGGGAACATATATTGAGCCAGCCCTATATGGGCGCGCATCTCGCCTCCCACTGGCACATGTTTCGCTATGCGATCGAGCTCGGCGATGCCCGTGAAGCTGCCGGTCAGGCGATGCGGTTCCTGCTCGTCCCGCTCGGTTCGCTGACCGGCCGCCTCCCCGCAGGCAACAATGGCCGCGCGCGGGTGAGCGCCTTCGAGCCGATGCCAATGCCGAACGCCCTGGAAGCGCTGATCGAAACGGCCCGATCGAGGGAGAGCGGCGCTGCGCGAACCGATTGATCCGGTTTTGGACTTCCGGAACAGGTCATTCGCTGTTAGGGGCGCGACCATGTCCGGCGCTCCCCTTCGCCTGTTGCTTGTGTTCATCCTGCTGCTCAGCGGGCTCCACAATGCTGCGCCGGCGATGGCGGGCATGACGCACCATGCGACGGATTCGCATCTTTCGCACCATGTCGAGCCGGGCCATGCGTCGGACAAGGACACGCAAAAAGGTCAGCAGGACGCCGACCTCCACGGCAGTCACCATAATTGCCCGGTCGCATCCGATCAGGCCCTTTCGGGTCATGACGATCTGTCCTGTTTTTCCGGCGGCCTGCACTTTGCGCTGCCCGCGACGCGCCTCGCTTCGCGCGCGCTCGCACCTCCCCTGAACCCTCCCCTCGCCTGAACGACGCCTGCCGCGCGGCCCCTTTTCGGCCTGCGCTCAGTCGAACCGTTCAGGAGTGATCATTCATGCATATCCATATGCGCGCCGCCCTGTTGGCCGGGGCTGCGCTGCTGGCGGGGTCCGTTTGGGCCCAGCCGCTAACGCTCGACCAGGTGGTCGAGCGGGCCATCGCTGCATCGCCCGAGCTTAGAGCGGGCGAAGCGGGGGTCGACGCAGCGCGCGCCGACCAGCTGCAAGCCCGCGTCCGTCCCAATCCGACCGTGTCGGTCGACATGGACAATGGCGTCGGGACGGGCGGCTATGGCCTGTTCCGGCAATCGGAACTCACCGTCACCTATTCGCAGCCGCTCGAACGCGGCGGCAAGCGCGAGGCGCGGATGGCGCTTGCCGAGCGCGGTGTCGTTCTCGCCGAGGCGCAGTGGCGGCTCGTCCGGCTCGACATCGCCCAGGAAGTGCAGCGCGCCTATATCGACGTCCAGATCGCCGAGCAGATGGTCTGGATCGCAGAGGATCGCGTCAAACTCGAAAAGGAGATGCGGACCGAAGCGATCCGGCGCGTGCGCGGCTACAAGGATCCGCTCTTCGTCGAGACGCGCGCCGATGCCCGCATTCTCGAAGCCGAACTGGCGCTCAAGGAAGCCCAGGCGAAGCGGCAATCCGCACGCGCATTGCTCGCCTCCTTCTGGGGCGGCGCTCCTGACAGCCTCGTTATCGCCGAAGGGATCGAGAAACCCGACCCGCGCGATCCGCCGCTCGCCGAAGCCGACGCGGCGGTCTTCGACGCCGCCGTCGACCGGGCCCGCGCGCAGGTCGTCGTCGAGCAGAGCCGTGCGCACCAAGACTATACGGTCTCGGGCGGCACGCGCTATCTTCGCGAGACGAATGATGTCGCCGTTCTTGGCGGCATCTCGATCCCGCTCGGACGGTTCGACCGCAACCAGGGTAATATCGCCCGGGCGCAGGCCGAACGGCGGCAGCTCGAGTTCCAATCCGAAGCGAGCCGGCTCGAGCGGCTGCGGCGCCTCGCGTCGCTGCGCGCCGACGCCGACGCCGCACGCGTCCGGGCCGAGGGCATCATGAACGACGTCTATCCGAAGGCGGTGAAGACGCTCGGCCAGGTGCGCGAAGGCTATGCCCGCGGCGGGTTCCTGTTCGCCGACGTACAGGATGCCGCCGACGTCATCATCCAGATCCAGGGTCAGTGGGCCGAGGCCATGACGCGCTACCGCGATTTGCTCGCGGAGATCGATCGCCTGACCGGCCGCTTCGATGCGGCCCCCCTTGCGGAGAATATTCCATGAAGAAGTTTCCATTTCCTGCCGCGGCTGCGGCGCTGTTCCTTGCCGTGCCCCTCGCTGCCTGCGGCGGCGGAGCCGAGGGCGAAGACAAGCATGAAGAAGGCGAAAACCACGCCGAGGGCGAAGGCGAGGAAGATGCAAAAGGCCCGAACGGTGGCAAATTGCTCAAGAATGGCGATTTCGCGGTCGAGGTCATGATCTTCGAGAATGGCACCGAGCCGCAATTCCGCGTTTTCGCGACGCGGGACGGCAAGCCGGTCGACCCCAAGGATGTCCAGCTCGCCATCACCCTCACGCGGCTTGGCGGCGACGTCGATCGCTTCACCTTCCGCCCGCAGGGCAAATTCCTCGCAGGGCAAGGTGTCGTCACCGAACCGCACAGCTTCGACGTCGAGGTCGTCGCGGTGACGGGCGGCAAGCGGCACGTCTGGAAATATGCGAACCCCGAAGGACGCACGCGGATCGCGGCCGACGCCGCCAAGACCGGAGGCTTTGAAACCGCGGTCGTCGGACCGGCGACGGTGGGCGAGATGCGCGAACTCTACGGCACCGTCCAATTGTCTCCGACCGCCCGCTCCGAAATTCGCGGCCAATTCCCCGGCCGCGTCGTCTCGGTGACCAAGGCGGTGGGCGACAGCGTCCGCCGCGGAGAGCTTCTCGCGCGCATCGAGTCCAGCGAGAGCCTCCAGGTCTATCCGGTCTATGCGACGGTCGGCGGCGTGATCGCCGAGCGCAACGCCAACCCCGGCGACGTGACCGACGGGCGCGCACTCTATGTGGTCACCGACCCGGCGCAGACCACGGTCGTCTTCAACATCTTCCCCCGCGACCTCGCGATTATCCGTCCGGGCATGCGGGTGACGGTGGAGACGCAGGACGGCGCCGAAATCGCGACCGCGCCGCTCGGGCAGTTCCTGCCCGACGGCAATGTCGAGGCGGGCACTGCGCTTATCCGCGCGACCATCCCGAACCGCTCGGGAACGCTCCGCCCGGGCATGGCCTTGCGCGGCCGCGTGATGGTCAACCCCGTCACCGTGCCGCTCGCCGTGCGCACCGAGGCGATCCAGCCTTTCCGCGACTTCAAGGTGGTCTATGCCAATTTCGGGCAGGACTATGAGGTCCGGATGCTGAAGCTCGGCCGTTCGTCGCCCGAATGGACCGAGGTCCTGTCGGGCATCAAGCCCGGCACCGCCTATGTCACCAAGGGCAGTTTCCTCGTTCGCGCCGACATCGAAAAGTCCGGCGCGGGCCACGACCATTGATCGGGGAGCAGGATAACATGCTAGCCAGAACCATAGGCTTTTCGATCCGGCAACGATGGCTCGTCCTCGCAGTCGTCGCGCTCCTCTGCGCGATCGGCGCGTGGAGCGCGACCAAATTGCCCATCGACGCCGTTCCCGACATCACCAACGTCCAGGTCCAGATCAACACCAAGGCGGAAGGCTATTCGCCGCTCGAATCCGAGCAGCGCATCACCTATCCGATCGAGACCGCAATCGCGGGCATCCCGAACCTCAATTATACCAGATCGATCTCGCGTTATGGCCTCAGCCAGGTCACCGTCGTCTTCGAGGACGGGACCGACATCTATTTTGCGCGCCAGCAGGTCAACGAGCGGCTCCAAGCCGCGCGCGGCCAGCTTCCGCCCGGGATGGAGCCCGAAATGGGGCCGATCTCGACGGGCCTCGGCGAGATCTTCATGTTCTCGATTGAGGCCGAACCGGGCGCGCGAAAACCCGACGGCACGCCCTATACGGCGGAAGACCTCCGGACGATGTCCGACTGGGTCATCCGGCCGCAGATGCGCACGATTCCGGGGGTCGCCGAGATCAACACGATCGGCGGCTATGCCCGCCAATATCATGTGACCCCGAACCCGGCCTCGCTCGCCTCGCTCAATCTCTCGCTCAACGATGTCGTCACCGCTCTCGAGGCCAATAATGCCAACCGCGGCGCCGGCTATGTCGAGCGCAGCGGCGAGCAGATTCTGATCCGCGTTCCGGGTCAGGCCAACAATGAGCGCGACCTGTCGCAGATCATCGTCACCACTCGCGGCGGGGTTCCGATCCGGATCGCCGACGTCGCCGATGTCGCGATCGGTTCGGGGCTCCGCACAGGCGCCGCGACGGAAAATGGCAAGGAAGTCGTCCTTGCCACGGTCTCGATGCTGATCGGCGAGAATCCGCGCGTGGTGGCGCAGGCCTCGGCCGAACGTCTCGTCGAAGCCTCTCGTGCGTTGCCGAAGGGCGTCGTTGCCAAGCCGCTCTACGATCGCACCGCGCTCGTCGAGCGGACGATCTCGACGGTGCAGAAGAACTTGGCCGAAGGCGCGCTCCTCGTCATCGTGATCCTGTTCCTCCTGCTCGGCAATTTCCGGGCGGCGCTGATCACGGCGGCGGTCATTCCGGTCGCGATGCTGATGACGCTGACGGGCATGCTCCAGACGCGGACATCGGCGAACCTCATGAGCCTCGGGGCGCTCGACTTCGGCCTCATTGTCGACGGGGCCGTCATCATCGTCGAGAACTGCCTCCGCCGGCTCGGCGAGGCACAGCACAGGCTCGGACGCCTGCTCGATCGCGACGAACGCTTCGGTCTCGTCGCTTCGGCGAGTGCTGAGGTGATCAAGCCGAGCATCTTCGGCATCATCATCATCACCGCGGTCTATCTGCCGATCTTCGCGCTTGAGGGCGTCGAGGGCAAAACCTTCCATCCGATGGCGATCACCGTCGTCCTCGCGCTTACGGCCGCACTTCTGCTGTCGCTCACGCTGGTTCCGGCCGCGGTGGCGCTGTTCGTGACCGGCAAGGTCGAGGAGAAGGAAAATTGGCTGATGCGCGGTCTCGGCAAGGGCTATCGCCCGATGCTCGACCGCGTCCTCAATTGGCCGAAGGCTGCGCTCTCGGGCGCCCTGCTGCTCGTTGCGCTGAGCGGCGTGGCGGCGACCAGTCTCGGGTCCGAGTTCATCCCGGACCTCGACGAAGGCGACATCGCGATGCACGCGATGCGCATTCCGGGAACGAGCCTGACCCAGTCGATTGCCATGCAGGAGGCGCTGGAGAAGAGGATCAGGCAATTCCCCGAAGTCGAGCGGGTGTTCGCGAAGATCGGCACGCCCGAAGTCGCGACCGATCCGATGCCGCCGTCGGTCGCCGATAACTTCATCATGCTCAAGGATCGGAAGGAATGGCCCAATCCGAGAAAGACGCGCGACCAGCTCGTCGCCGAACTCAACAAGGCGGTGAACGAGGTGCCGGGGAACAATTATGAGTTCACCCAGCCGGTGAAGATGCGCATGAACGAGCTGATCGCCGGCGTTCGCGCCGACGTGGCGATCAAGCTGTTCGGCGACGATCTCGATCAGTTGCTCGAATCGGGGCAGGCGATCGAGGAAGTCGCGAGCGGAATTGCGGGCGCGCAGGACGTGAAGCTCGAACAGGTCACCGGCCTGCCGATGCTCTCGGTCACGCCCGACCGCGACAAGCTCGCGCGCTACGGCGTCAGCATGGAAACGGTGCAGGATGCGGTTTCGACCGCAACCGGCGGCCGTCAGGCGGGCGAGCTTTTCGAGGGCGACCGCCGCTTCGACGTCATCGTCCGGCTTCCCGAGGCCATTCGCACCGATCTCGCGTCGCTCGGCAATCTCCCCGTCGCACTTCCGGCCGGCGGCTTCGTGCCGCTTTCGGAGCTGGCGGAGATATCGCTCGCGGCGGGGCCGAACCAGATCAGCCGCGAAAATGGCAAGCGCCGCGCGGTGATCACGGCGAATGTTCGTGGGCGCGATCTGGGCTCGTTCATCGACGAGCTCACGGAAAAGGTCGAAGCTGAGGTCGTGCTGCCCGATGGCTATTACATCGAATATGGCGGGACGTTCGAGCAGCTTCAGTCCGCGACCGAACGGCTTCAGATCGTCGTGCCGCTCGTGCTGCTGCTGATCTTCGGGCTGCTGTTCATGCTGTTCGGTACGGTGCGCGATGCGGCGATCGTCTTCTCGGGCGTGCCTCTGGCGCTGACGGGAGGGGTTGCGGCGCTGGCGCTGCGCGACATTCCGCTCTCGATCTCGGCCGGCGTCGGGTTCATCGCGCTCTCGGGGGTCGCGGTGCTCAACGGCGTTGTGATGCTGTCGTTCATCAAGGATCTGCGCGAACGCGGAAAAGCGCTCGTCGAGGCGATCCGCGAAGGCGCTCTGACCCGCCTCAGACCGGTGATGATGACCGCGCTGGTGGCGTCGCTCGGGTTCGTACCGATGGCGCTCAATGTCGGGGCTGGGTCCGAGGTGCAGCGGCCGCTGGCGACTGTCGTCATCGGCGGGATCATCTCGTCGACGATCCTGACGCTCCTGGTGCTGCCTGCGCTCTACCTTCTGGTCCATCGACGGACTGCGAAGGCCGAAGAGGAAGAGTTGGCGCGTCCGAGAGGCGCGCCCAGTCCCGCAGGCTGAGCCCCTCCCGGTCAGCCGCCATTCCCCCCTGTCGGCGGCAACCGGGAGTGCTGACTGAGGCGGAACCCAAGCGGGTTCCGCCTCCTTTTAGGGATGGTGAGGATTGAGGAGCTTGCAATGAATGAAAAAGCATCCGGGAGCGAACGCGAAAAGCGAACGCTCCAGATCGTTCTCGTCCTGAACGCGGCTATCGCGATCGCCTTCCTCGTGACGGGTGGGCTCGGCGATTCGAGCGCGCTCATCGCCAATGGGCTCGACAATCTGTCCGACGCCGCGGTCTATGCCTTGAGCCTCGTTGCGCTCAGCCACGGCCTAAAATGGAAAGCCCGTGCTGCTACGGCATCGGGCGTCATGCTGCTGGTCTTCGCGGCCGGCGTCCTCTTCGATGTGGGACGCCGCTATTTCGAAGGCAGCGAACCGATCGGTCCGACGATGATGATCATGTCGGCGGTCGCTGCGGTGGTGAACTATGCTTGCCTGAAGCTCTTGCAACGCATTCAGGATCCGGACGTCAACCTCAGAGCCGCGACAACCTTCAGCTACAACGACTTCATCTCGAACGGCGGCATCCTGATCGCGGGTGTCCTTGTCTGGTGGCTCGGCACGAATTGGCCAGACCTTCTTGTTGGATTTGCGACCGCGCTGATCGCGATCAAGGGCGGGATCGAAATTCTTCGCGATGCTTGCGCCGAGACTAAAAAGTCGCCCGTCTAATCGGGTTTTCCCGATGTGATTTGACAGAATGAAACACATCGGATAATTCCGATGCATGAACGTTGACACCGCGCTTCCCGCTCTCGCCGCCCTCGCTCATCCGACGCGTCTCGAGGCCTTCCGTTTGCTCGTCCGGCATGAGCCGGAAGGCCTGTCGACCGGGGAGCTTGTTGACGCATCGGGTCTCACGCAGAGCACCTTCTCGACGCATCTCGCCGTGCTCGCCAAAGCCGGTCTCGTAAAGTCCGAGAAGCTTGGGCGGCAGCAAATACAGCGAGCCGACATCGACACGTTGCGCGGTCTGATGCTCTTCCTTGCGAAGGACTGTTGCCAGGGCCGCGCCGAACTTTGCGAACCACTTCTCGCCGAACTTTCCTGCTGCTGATCGACGCGACCCGCGGCGACGGAGATTTTCATGACTGACAAGATTTATGACGTGCTGTTCCTGTGCACCGGCAACAGCGCGCGCTCGATCCTCGCCGAGGCGTTGCTGAACCGCGATGGCGCGGGACGCTTTCGCGCCTTTAGCGCCGGCAGCGTCCCCAAGGGTGAGGTCCATCCGCAGGTGCGCGCGCTTCTCGGCGAACTCGGCTTCGAGACCGAGGGCCTTCGCTCGAAGAGCTGGGACGAGTTTTCCGCCCCCGGTGCCCCGGTCTTCGATTTCATCTTCACCGTCTGCGACAATGCCGCCAGCGAGACCTGCCCGATCTGGCCGGGCAAGCCGATGAATGCGCATTGGGGGATCGAGGATCCCGCCGCGGTGGAAGGCTCCGGCCAGCGTGAAGCGTTCGAACAAGCGCTCCATTATCTATCGAACCGCATTTCGCTCTTCCTCGCGCTGCCGCACGAGAGCATCGACGAGATGGCGATGGTGCGGAAACTGAAAGAAATCGGCCGCACCGAAGGCGCCACCGGCGGGCAGGAGGCGGACGCATGACCGCCGACATCGTCATCTACCATAACCCCGAATGCGGCACCTCGCACAACACGCTCGCGCTCATCCGCAATGCGGGGATCGAGCCGCATGTCGTCGAATATCTGAAGACGCCGCCGTCGCGCGCGCTACTCGAGCAGCTGATCGAACGCGCCGGCATCAGCCCGCGCGACCTGCTTCGCGAGAAGGGAACGCCCTACGCCGAATTGGGGCTCGGCGACGAAAGCCTTGGCGACGCCGCGCTCGTCGATGCGATGGTGGCGCATCCGATCCTCATCAACCGCCCGCTCGTTGTATCACCGCTCGGCGTGAAACTCTGCCGCCCCTCCGAGGTAGTGCTCGACATCCTTCCGGCCCGCCAGCTCGGTGCCTTCGCCAAGGAAGACGGCGAGCAGGTCGTCGATGCCGCCGGCAATCATATCCAAGCCTAGGAGATCGACGTGACTGCCGCAGCAAAGCGCGAACGCCTGTCGTTCCTCGACCGCTATCTGACGCTCTGGATATTCCTCGCCATGGGGCTCGGCGTGTTGCTGGGGTCGGTCTTCAAGGGGCTGCCTGCTGCGATCGACGCCTTGTCGGTTGGCACGACGAACGTCCCAATTGCGATCGGCCTCATTTTGATGATGTATCCGCCGCTCGCACGCGTGCGCTATGATGAGCTGCCGCGGGTATTCGAGGACAAGCGCGTTCTCGCGATTTCGCTGATCCAGAACTGGATCATCGGTCCCGTGTTGATGTTCGCACTCGCGGTCACCTTCCTGTCGGACAAGCCCGAATATATGACCGGCCTGATCCTGATCGGCCTCGCGCGCTGCATCGCGATGGTGATCGTCTGGAACCAGCTCGCAAAGGGCGACAATCAATATGTCGCGGCGCTCGTCGCCTTCAATTCGATCTTCCAGATCCTATTCTTCAGCCTCTACGCCTGGTTCTTTCTCACCGTGCTGCCGCCGCTGTTCGGCCTCGAAGGCAGCGTGATTGACGTCAGCTTCTGGACGATCGCCGAGGCCGTACTCATCTATCTCGGGATCCCGTTCCTGGCCGGATATCTCACTCGGCGATTTCTCGCACGCGCCAAGGGAGACGAGTGGTATGAAACGCGCTTCCTGCCGAAGATCGCGCCGATCACGCTCGTCGCGCTGCTCTTCACGATCGTCGCGATGTTCAGCCTCAAGGGTGGCGAGATCATCACCATTCCCGGCGATGTCATCCGGATTGCGATCCCGCTCACCATCTATTTCGTCGTGCAGTTCCTCATCAGCTTCTGGATGGGCAAGCTCATCGAGGCGGACTATCCGCGCACGACCGCGGTCGCCTTCACCGCGGCGGGCAATAATTTCGAACTCGCGATCGCTGTCGCCATCGCCGCCTTCGGCCTCGCTTCGCCGGTAGCCTTCGCAGCAGTCATCGGCCCGCTCGTCGAAGTGCCCGTCCTCATTCTCCTCGTCGGCGTTGCTTTCCGCCTCGGCCGCCGCTGGTTCCCCGCGACCGTTCCTTCATAAGTCTGAGTATCATGACAGAACAGACCCATAACCGCCTGCGCACGCTTACTGATCCCGACCATCTGCCGGCCCTCAGCGCCGAATATCTCCGCGCACAACCCGCGATCGGCCTCGGGCCGCTCGATCCCGCTCCGCGCATCCTGCTTCTCTACGGGAGCTTGCGCGAGCGCTCATATTCGCGGCTGGTCGTCGAGGAGACCGCGCGCCTGCTCCAGCTCTTCGGCTGCGAGACGCGCATCTTCGACCCGTCCGATCTGCCGCTGCCCGATCAGATTGCAGACGACGATCACCCGGCGGTCGAAGAGCTGCGCCAGCATTCCATCTGGTCCGAGGGTCAGGTCTGGTGCAGCCCCGAACGCCATGGCCAGATTACCGGCATCATGAAGGCGCAAGTCGACCATCTTCCACTCGCCTATAAGGGAATGCGTCCAACGCAGGGCCGCACGCTCGCCGTGATGCAGGTGTCGGCGGGATCGCAATCGTTCAACAGCGTCAACACGCTTCGCATTCTCGGTCGGTGGATGCGGATGATCACCATTCCCAACCAGTCGAGCGTCGCCAAAGCCTATCAGGAATTCGACGAATCAGGGCGCATGATCCCGTCGAGCTATTATGACCGCATCGTCGATGTCGCCGAGGAACTGGTGCGCTTCACCGTGCTCACGCGCGTCCATGCCGACCAGCTCGTCGATCGCTATTCGGAACGGAAGGATCGGAAAGAGCCGGTCATCACGCCCGCCGAGCTCGCCAAACTACCCGGAGCCTAGCCGCCTCGTTGCAAACCTTCCGCTATCCGGCGTCGCGCAATTTTTATTTCCGAACGCTTGGAAAAGACCGAGCCCAACCTGTATAGACGGGTTATGGATTTTCCCTCTCGCACCTCGGGCAACGGGTCCCGGCCTTCAAACCAGTCCACACCGGCGCGGCGCCCCAGCCCCGACGAGAAGGAGAACCAGCCTCCCCGCCGCTATGCCGCAATCAAGCAGAGCATCTGCGATGCCGTGCGCGACGGTCAACTGAAACCGGGCGATCGCGTGCCATCCGAGGCCGAACTCGTCGAGCAATTCGATGTCTCGCGGATGACCGCGAACCGGGCGCTTCGCGAGCTTCAGGCCGCGGGTGTCCTCGTCCGCCGGGCTGGCAGCGGTTCGTTCGTCGCGGAACCGAAGCCGATCGGCCAGATGATCGAAATCCGGAATATCGCCGAGGAAATCCGCGATCGTGGCCATGTCTATCGCGCACGCGTTGTCCAGAATGACGAGATACGGGCGAATGCGGAAACGGCCGCCCTTCTTCAGGTTCCGGTCGGCACGAAATTGTTCCACTCGATCATCGTTCATCACGAAGCCGAGTTCCCGATTCAGCTCGAGGAGCGTTTCGTGCTGGCGTCGGCCGCGCCCGACTACGGCGAGATCGACTTCACGCAAATGACGCCGAACGAATATCTGACGCGCACGGCACCGCTGGAGCGGGTCGAGCATCGCGTCCGCGCCGAAGTGCCCGACGCGCAGACTCACAGCATGCTGGGCCTGTCGGATGGCGAACCGGTGCTGCGGATGACCCGCCGGACCTGGAGCCACTCGCGGCTCGTCAGCCACGCATGGCTGACGCATCCGGGCTCGCGCTTCGAACTGTCGGCCGCCTTCTCGATCGGCGACTGACCGCGGGCACGTCAGGCCGTGCGGCGGGTCACGACGGGTTTGCGGCGGCGCCGCAGCCAGCGAAAATCGGCTTTGCTGAAGCTTTTGAAGAGCAGGTAGAAGCCGGTCCCTGACAGCCACAGCGCGCCGAAGGCGACGAAGATGATCAGCGGGTGATTGAAGCTCTTCCGGTTCACATAGTCCATATTGTGAAGCATCCAGAAGAAGTCCCAGGTCCGCCACGTGTCGCCGCGCATGACAATAAAACGCGCGGTGTCGAGCGAAACATAGGCGCTGCTGTTCTCCGCGTCCGCGAAATCGACGCGCCACATGGCACCCTCATGATCGCGCGATTCGAGGTTCGGCTTGGCGATCACGCTCACCTCCCGGATCGGCGCCTCGTTCATCATCGACGCGACTTCGCGCGCCATGGCTTCATCGACGCGAATAGTCTCGCCGCTCGTCGCATCGACGAGGCGGACGCCCTTCGCGGAGCGCACCTCATAGACCGGCCGGGTTCCGAGATCGCGGAGGATCACGCCGGTGACGGGCTCGCCGCGCGGCAAGGCCGCAACGTCGAAATATTCCCCCGCCGGCAGCGGATGCGCGTGCGACATGCCGCCGCCGTGGCCGCCGACCTTGTCCTTGTCGAGAAGGGCCATCACCGAGCCGCTGAGCGCCCAGAGCAGGAACTGGAGCCCGAGGATCAGGCCGACCCATTTGTGGATGCGCCGGAAGAAAAGCGGCGTCAGGCGGATCTTCTTCATGCCTTTTTCCTCTTGCGGCGCTGGAAGGACCAGATGAGCAGCCATGCGCCGGAGACGGCCATCGCAAAGGCGCTCCAGGTCGCGACGCGAAGCAGCGGATTGTTGACGTCCGTGCGCTCGTCATAGTCCATGATGTGAAGCATCCAGGCGAAGTCGAAGACACGCCACAGCGCGTGGCGCCGCGAGATCAGCTCGCCCGTCTGCGGCGACAGGTAGAGCGTCGGACGATTCCAGCCTTCGAACTCGACCTGCCAATAGGGCGGTTTGCGCGACTGCATTTCCTGTGGCGCTCCGGTCAACAGCCGCACCGACACGATCTTGCCGTCGCCCGTGTAGATGCGCCGCGCCTGCTCGCGAACCTGGGCCTCGGTAAGCATAGGCAGCGGCGCACCCGAGCGGGCATCGAACAGCCGCGCCCCTTCGGGAGTTTCAGCGCGCCAGACGGGTTGGTCGAAGAAACGCTGCAAGCGAACCTCGGACGCGCCGGGCGCGGCCGCAACGATCCGCGACGGCGGTGCTAGCGCCGACAGGTCGAAGGGCTGAGTCACCGGCGCGCGCACAAGATGGTCGCCATGGATGGTGTCGATGTGCACGACAACCATGTAGAAGCCCGTCAGCGTCCAGAGCAGCGCCTGGACGCCAACCACCAGGGCCAGCCATTTATGCGTTCGCCGGACGAGCAGCGGCCAACGGATCGCCATATCGATTACCCTCAGAACGCGGTGCGGAAGCCGACGTAGAAACGCCGTCCGAGCAGATCATAGGTCATCGTGTCGGTGTTCGCATCGGTGAAGCTCTGGATATAGGGCGCCTTGCGATCGAAAAGATTGTCGACACCGACCTGGAACCGGGTCTTCTCGTCGATCTCGAAAGCGACCTGGAGATTGTGGTAGAAGACGTTGGGCGTGCTGTAGCCGATGTCGCCCGGCGCCGCATTGAAGTCGGTCGCCTTGCCGATCCACTGGGTCGACCAGGTCGCGCTGACCCCGTCCTTTTCAGCGGTCAGCACGCCATAGCCGCGCCATTTCGGATAGCCGCCATTGCCGCCGCCGATAAAGCCGTCGAAGTCGATCGGCGCGCCGCCGGGGAAAGGCAGGACCACATATTTGTTGAGATAGGTCACGTTGACGTCGAGCGAGACGTTCACGCTGCCGATGTCATTGTTGTAAACGAGACCCAGATCGAGGCCGTTCATTTCTTCGCGGCCCGTGTTGATCGGTTGCGCGGAGAGGAAGGTAACCTCGCCGGTCAACGGGCTGCGGGTAAAATCTTCGCAGAAGGGATGCGAAAGATTCTGGCTCGCATAACAAATGCTGAGCTTTGTCGAGCCCGGAATAGCACGGATCGCATCCTTGATCTTGATGTCGAACCAGTCGGCAGTGAGCGAGAGTCCCGGAACCAGTCCCTTCGGTGAAATCACCGTCCCGACGGTCCAGGTCGTCGAGCTTTCGGGTTTCAGATTCTCGTTGCCGCCGACCGTTGTCAGGATCGTTGTACCGAGCTGAACATAATTGGCCGGCACGCCCGACGCCTGACAATTGGCGATCAGTGTCGCATTGCCGCTGGTCGAATAGCGCGAGCAGGGGTCGGTGGTCGTCAGATTGCCCTCGGAGACGCCGCCGAACAATTCGGGGACGTTCGGAATGCGAAAGCCGGTGCCGTAGGTGCCGCGCAGACGGAAGCTGTCGTTGATGACCCAGTCGACGCTCCCCTTGTAGTTCCAGTCGCTGCCGAACAGGTCGTAGTTCGAGTAGCGAACCGCGCCATCGAGAGTAAGCGACTGGAAGAAGGGTGTGTCGGCCAGAACGGGCACCGACAGTTCGAGATAGGCTTCCTTCGCCGTGCTCGTTCCGGAGATCGGATCCTGCTGGTTCGTGTTCGCGATACCAAGCACCGTCAGCGGGTCCGGATCGCGCCAACCCTTTTCCTTACGATAGACGACACCGGCCGCGAAGGAGACGGGTCCCGCGGGCAGCTTGAAGAGATCGCCGTTGATATCGGCCGTCACCGTCGCGAGCTCATTGCCACCGCGGTCGCGCGACGTGAACAGGATATAGTCGAGCACTTCGGGGGTCAGGTCGCCGAAACCCAGATAGTCGGCGCAGGGGATCGAAGCCCCCGCCGCGAGGCTGCACTTGGTCGTATCGAGGGAATTCGCCACTCGCTCAAGATTGGCGATGTTGGTGGAGCCGTCGACCGCGGTGTTGCGGCCGAACGCGCCGGCGATTTCCCATCCCCAATCGTTCGAGAGCTTGCCGCGGAGGCCAAACGTACCCTGCCAGGTATCGGTTTCCTGGAAGAATTGGCGCGGGCCGGGCTCGGCGAGGCGGCGCTGGATGAGGACGATATTCTGCCCCGTCGGATTGGTGGGATTGCTCGCCGCGATCGAGAGGTTGCGCAGCGTTCCGGGCGTCGCGATCTGGTTCGACTTGCGGAAGGTGTAAAGGAATTCGCCGAACGCCTCGATATTGTCAGTGATGTCATAGTCGGCGAAAAACGCCGTGCTCACGCGCTCGACCGGGCTCACCGCGTTGAGGAACGGGTTCGAGTTGAAGTTGTGCTTGGCAGCGCTGTACGGCTCGAAGAAGTTGCCGTTACCGCCCAGCACCTGATTGAAGTTGATCTGCTGGCCGTTCGGCAGCACCGCGCGGCCGCCGATCGTCGAGGCGCTGTTCACGCAGCTCAGCATGCCGGGCGTGGTTTCGGCAAGCGAGCAAGGCGCGCGCGTTGCCATATTGACCGCGCTCGTCTTCTGATAGGTGACCGCCGCCATGAAACCGCCGCGATCGTTGCGGACGCCCCACAGGAGGTCGGCGGTGAAGTCCGAGCCATCGCCCTTTTCGGTGATGCCTTGGCGCACGCTGAGGCCGAGGCCTTCATAGTCAGTGCGGGTCACGAGGTTGACCACGCCCGCCATCGCGTCGGCGCCATAGATCGCCGAGGCGCCGTCCTTGAGCACATCGGTGCGCGCGAGCGCCGCGACCGGGATCATGTTAAGATCGGGCGAGGAGTTCGCGCCGGTGCCGCCCGCGACGAGGCGGCGGCCGTTGAGCAGAACAAGCGTGCGCTTGATGCCGAGACCGCGCAGGTTCACCTGCGCCGTGCCATATCCATTGTTCGCCCAATAGGCGGAGGTCTGGTTGCCTGCGAAGCCGGCGTTGGCGGGAAGGCGCTGCAGCACCGTCTCGATATTGACGACGCCGGTGTTCTCGATCTGCTCGGCCGACACGACGGTCGCGGGGCCGACGCCCGCGAGATCCTGGCGACGAATGCGCGAGCCGGTCACGACGATGTCCGATCCGTTCGGAGCATCCTCCGCGGCGGGTGACTGCGTCGCAGCATCGCTCTGCGCGAGCGCTGGCGTTGCAAAGGTCGCGACCGCTGCGGCGCTGGCGAGCAAAATTGTCCTGGTCATCATAGCGAAACCCCCTGATGGTTGGCTGATTCCCCTCAGAGAGCATCAAATGTATATACAGGTCAATAGGAATTTATTGAATCATATCAATTGGTTATGAAGTAAATTCCGGGCGCACGATACTTACTAGATACGCACCCCAAAGCTCTACCCCTCATCAATTTTGAAATTTTTTCCGGCCTGAGCCTTTTCGCGCAAGGAGCCGGCGGGCCCCTCCCTCGGCTTGCTTATGAAATGACATGATTAAGTGGGTCGGCACAGCTTGGGGGCGCGACCGACTTGAGCCGCTCAATGCGAAAGTATCTGTTCGAGAAAGGTCCGTGCGCGCTCGCTTTTCGGCGCGGCGAAAAAATCTGCCGGCCTTGCGTCTTCGATGATCTGGCCCTGATCCATGAAAAGCATGCGATCGGCCGCCTCGCGCGCGAATCCCATTTCGTGCGTCACGCACACCATCGTCCGTCCTTCGCCGGCAAGGGACGTCATCACATCGAGTACCTCCTTGATCATCTCGGGATCGAGCGCCGATGTCGGCTCGTCGAAGAGAAGAATCCGGGGCTCCATCGCCAGAGCGCGGGCTATCGCGGCCCGCTGTTGCTGCCCTCCCGAGAGCTGCCCCGGATATTTGCCCGCCTGGTCGCCAATCCTCACCTTGTCCAAATAGGATATGGCGCGCGCCTCCGCCTCCGGAAGAGACAAGCCGCCGAGCAGGACGGGCGCGAGGGTGCAATTCTCCAGCACCGTCTTGTGCGGGAACAGATTGAACTGTTGAAAGACCATGCCGACGGCGCGGAGCGCCGCAACGGCCTCCCGCGACGCGTCGGTTATCCTGGTTCCCTCGATCAGGACGGCACCGGAGTCGGGCACCTCGAGCCTGTTCATGCAGCGAATGAGCGTCGATTTGCCGGAGCCTGAAGGGCCGCAAATCACGATCCGCTCGCGCGGGGCGATTTCGAGGTCGATCGAGCGGAGGGCATGATAGGCGCCATAATATTTGTCGACCTGCCGCAAGCTGACGGCCGCGTGGCCCGAGGCGTCGGTCATGACGCCTGCCCCCGGCCGCGGAGCGCTCGTACCCGCGCGAAGGCTGCGGCGAGGTCGGCGATCAGATCCTGCGGCGCTTCGAGGCCGGCGTGAATGCGGATCAGCGCCCCATCTGCCTCGCCATTGGGAAAATCGCGGATCGGAGCGGGCCACGCCGGAACCGCGAGACTTTCGAAGCCGCCCCAGCTCGAACCGAGCTGGAATAGCGAGAATTCGTTGAAAAAGGCGCTGGTTTCGGGCGGGGTCAGGCCATCGAGCTGAACACCGAACAATCCGGAAGCACCGGTGAAATCCCGCTTCCAGATTGCATGGCCGGGGTCGGCGGGATGAGCCGGATAGCGGACCGCAACCACTTCGGGTTGCTGGGCGAACCATTCGATCAGCGTCGCTGCGGTGCGCTGGTGGCGTTCAAGGCGCGCATCGAGCGTCCTGATGCCCCGGTGGACCAGATAGCAATTGTCGGGACTCGCGCAGTTGCCCCAGCGCGCCGCCGCGTCCTTGAGCTGGCGGTAGACGGCATCGCTGGCCGCCGTCATCGTGCCGAGCAGACAGTCGGAGTGCCCCGAGAGATATTTGGTTGCCGAAGCAAGCGAGATGTCGACGCCATGGGCCAAGGGCTTGAAGAAGAGCGGCGTGGCCCAGGTGTTGTCGAGAGCGGTCAATATGCCCCGGCTGCGCGCAACCGCCGTGATCGCGGGGACGTCGATCATATCGAATGTCTGCGAGCCCGGGGTCTCCATATAGATGAGCCGGGTGTTGCTGCGGCACAGCCCGGCAATCTCCGCTCCGATATCGGGCCGGAAATATTCCACCTCGACCCCGAAACGCGCGAGAACGTCGGTCAGAAACTTGCGGGTCGGCCCATAGACGCAGTCCGCGACGAGCAGATGGTCGCCCCCGGCCACGAAAGCCGTGAGGGCTAGCGCGATTGCGCTGGTTCCGGACGAGGTGATGACGGTCGCGCAGCCGCCTTCAAGTTCGCTGACAGCCTCGGCGAGCGCAAAGGTCGTTCGCGTTCCGTACAGGCCATAGATGACCTCATCGTAGAGACCCTGGTGCCGGTCCATATAGGCCTCGACGCTGTCGTAGATAATGGTGGAGGCCCGGTCGACGGGCGGATTGATGAGGCCCCGCTGATCGCACGGACGGGGACCGCCGTGCACGGCACGCGTCGGATCCTGCCAGGCGCGCCCTTTCGGGCTTGCCGGCTCCCCGGGCCATTTTCTGTCGTGATTATCCTGCATAGTTTAGTTTCCGTTCGATCTTCATGCTGAGCCGGGACAGGGAGAAACAGAGGAGGAAAAAGATTGTCCCGGTAAAAAGATAGGCTTCGGCGAAATAGGGTCGCCATTGCGCCTCGACGTAGGAGAGGCGGGTCGTCTGCAACAAATCGAAGACGCCGACGATGAGGACGAGCGTCGTGTTCTTGACCTCGCTGATCGAAGTGTTGACCAGCCCCGGCACGCTGACTTTCAGCGCCTGCGGCAACAGGATATGGCGCCGCGCCTGCCATTTGGTGAGGCCAAGAGCATGCGCGGCCTCGGCTTGCCCGACGGGAACCGCCAGCAGGCCGCCCCGGATGACCTCGGCCATATAGGCGGCAGTGAAGAATATGAGCGCGAGCTGGACGCGCGGCAGGCTGTCGATCGAGAGATAGGAGGGCACGAACAGCGGGAACAGGACCGCAGCGAGGAAGAGCACTCCGATCAGCGGCGTTCCGCGAACCAGCTCGATGAAGGCGACGCTCGGCCAGCGAATGCCGCGCCGCGCCGACCTGCGGCCGAATGCGAGAAGGATGGCGAGAGGGAAAGCGCCGACCACTGCGATGCTCGCGAGCAGCAATGTGACCGGCAGGCCGCTCCACTTCTCCATCGGCACATAAGCGAGGCCCGCGACCCCACCGCGCAGCAGGAGCATGGCGATCGCGATCGCGCCGAGCCAGGCAAGACCGAGGCGGCTGCTCCAGAATCGCGGGACGAAGGAGAGCGCGAGGCAGGAAAGCAGTATGGCCGCCGCCGCCGCAGAGCGCCACTGCTCGGCTTCGGGATAGGTTCCGAACAATATGAGCCGCGCATTTTCGCGGAGGAAAGGCCAGCAAGCGCCGCTGGCCAAGCGGCACTCGGCCGCGCCCCCGGAATAGGTCGCGTCGATCAACAGCCAGGACAGGCCCTTGCCGGCAGCCAGCGCGGCGAGGGCGAGGATTAAGACCGTCAGGATCGATTGGCGCCCTCCCCTAAACAGGTTGCGCCGGATCCACGACGGCCAGGCGGCGATCGAGCGCAGCGGAAACGGTTCGAGGGTCGCCGTCTGGATGCTCCGGCCGGGCTGTCCGGTAACGCTCCACCCCATCCGGCGCGCGTAGAGGCCGGTGACGAGTGACAAGGACAGCGAAAGCAGGAGGAAGGTCAGAACGATCAGGCCGACGCCCTCGATCGCCTGGCCCGTCTGGCTGATGACGGTGTCGACGACCGAAACAAACTCGGGATATCCGATCGCCACGCCCAATGAGCTGTTCTTGATCGTGTTGAGATGCCAGCTCGTCATCGGCGGTATCGCGATGCGCAGCGCTTGCGGAACCACGATCCGTCCCATCGCCTGAGCCGGCGACAGCCCGAGCGCCTTCGCGGCTTCGCGCTGCCCCGCGGGAACCGCGAGGATCGCGCCGCGGAATATCTCGGCCAGATAGGCCGAGGCATAGACGGAAAGGCCGGCGACCAGCGTCAGAAATTCGGTGGAGAGCGAGAGGCCGCCTATGGTTCCGAAACGCCCCGCCCGCGGCAGATCGATCGCGCCCCACAGCAAAAACGGAAGGATGACAATGCCGGTCAGGGCTAGCGCGGTCCCGGCTCCAACGTATTTGCGCCGATAGGCAACAAACAGAAAAGCGCAAGCCGCAAGCGCGATCAGCAATAGCGGCGTTACTGGATCGGCGAGCGTGAGCGCCGGGAGGTGCAGTCCGCGGTTGTCGAGATCGACCGCACCGACATCACCCTGGCCGGGAGCAGGGAGACCGAACAACAATGCGGCGTACCAGACAAACATCTGGAGCAGCAGCGGGATGTTGCGAACCAGCTCGATATAGAGGCCGGAGAGCCGAGCAAGCAGCCAGTTCGTCGACAGGCGCGCCATACAAACTGCAAGGCCGAGCAAGGTCGAGAAGATAATACCGAGCGCCGATATCAGAAGCGTGTTGAGAAGACCCACCGCCAGCGCCGCGGCATAGGAATCGCCCGGCGCGTAGGCGATCAGCGTTTCACCGATCGCGAAGCCCGCCCGGTCGAACAGGAAACCGAACCCCGTCCGGATGTTTCGGTCCGCAAGATTGTCAGCCAATGTCGCAAACAGGCCGTAGGCGGCCACAACTCCGCCCGCCAAAAGCAGCCAGGGCAACGCAGCGATTACAAGGCGCCTCTGCGTATGGGTCATCGCATCGGCAACGGGTAGATCAGCCCGCCGTCCCGATAGAGCTTATTTTGCCCGCGCTCGACGCCGAGCGGCGTAATGTGCCGGTCGAAGATTTCGCCATAATTGCCCGTCGCCTCGATCGCGCGATACGCCCAGTCATCGTCGAGGCCGAGCGACTTGCCGAATCCGGGCAGGCCGCCGAGCATCTTGCGCACTTCGGGGTCACGCGAGGCCATGCGCATGCGCGCTGCATTCGCGCGGGTGACCCCCATTTCCTCGGCAGCAAAGAGCGCGTTCAGCACCCATTTGTTGATCTCATACCATTGCTCGTCGTCGCTGCGCACGACGGGACCTACCGGCTCCTTGGTGAGTCGTTCGGGCAGCACAACATAATCGTCCGGATGCGCGGTATCGGCGAGACGGATCACGGTCAGCGTGAAGGCATCGGTGGTCATCGCGTCGCACCGCCCGGCAAAGAAGGCGAGCTTGGCTTCCTCGGGATTCTCGAACACGACCGACTGGAAACGCAGCCCCTTGCGCTCGAAATATTCGGCGGTGTTGAGTTCGGAGGTCGTCCCCTTGGTGATGCAGATCGATGCGCCATCGAGATCCGTCGGAAGCCGCACACCCGATCGCCGGGGCACCAGGAAGCTCTGCCCGTCATAATACATGGTGCCGACGAAATTCACCCCGAGGTCGGTGTCGCGCGTCAGCGTCCATGTCGTCGTCCGCGACAGGACGTCGGCCTCGCCCGTCTGCACGATCGTGAAGCGCTTGTTCGAGGCGACCGGCATGAACCGGACCTTGCGGGCATCGCCGAGGACCGCAGCGGCGAGCGCCCGGCAGTAGTCGACGAAGAACCCCTGCCAGCGCCCGCGCTTGTCGAGATAGGACATGCCGAGCTGCCCCGTATGAATTGCGCAATTGAGCGTTCCGCGCGCGCGAATCCGCGCAAGCGTCGATCCCTTCGCCGCGGCGATTTCATGCCCACCGGTGCCGGCGGGCTCGCGGCCGCAGCCGCCGAGTAACAGGGCGCCTGCGGCGAGCAGCGCCGGTAACCAGCGGCGCGATGCGTGCGACCTATTCATAAACGAGGCTTTCAATGCTAGCGCCATAAGAAATAGCTATAGGGAGCGATGTCCGATGAACCTGCGTCACCTCGAAGCCTTCAGGGCCGTGATGCTCTCGGGATCGGTCACCCAGGCCGCGCAGTCGCTCAACCTGTCGCAACCCGCGGTGAGCAAGATGCTTGCCGAGCTCGAGCATCAGCTGGGCTTTCAGCTCTTCCTGCGTTCGCGCGGCAGCGCGCTCACCGTGACGCCCGAAGCCGACGCCTTTTTCTACGAAGTCGAGCGGAGCTTCTCGGGCATTGCGGCCCTGAAGCGGGTAGCGGAAGACATCCGCAACATGGCGACCGGCACGCTCCGGATCGCCGCCCTTCCGGCGCTCGCGGTCAGTTTCCTGCCGCGTGTGATCGCGGCCTTTCGCGAGACACATCCCGGCGTCACCGTTCAGCTCCAGACCCGCAGTTCCTCGACGGTGCGGCAATGGATGGCGAACCAGCAGTTCGACATCGGGCTCGCGACGCCGGCGCGCGAATTGCCCGGCATAAGGATGGAGCGCTTCCTGCGCTGCCCCGGCGCCTGCGTTCTCCCTGCCGGCCACCGCTTGGCCGTCAAGGACGTCATCCGGCCGGCCGATCTCGAGGGCGAGCCCTTCATTTCGCTCGCGCTCGAGGACGGCGTGCGTCACCGCATCGACCGCATTTTCGAGGACGCGGGCGTCCACCGCGAGATGGTCATCGAAACCCAATATGCGATGACCATCTGCGCGCTTGTCATGCAGGGGGTCGGATGTTCGATTCTCAACCCCGTGACCGCAGCGGATTATGCCGAGCGGGGCCTTACGGTCCGTGATTTCGCGCCGGAGGTCCATTTCGAATATATGCTCTTCACGCCGAAGTTGAGGCCGATGTCCCAAGTCGCTGCGGCCTTTATCGCGGTGCTCGAATCCCACCGCGACGCGATGTTCGGCTCCGACGCCAGCTGAAGACACAAGACGCCGCACGGCCCTCACGGCCACCGATCAGAAGGAGGCGGTCGCGCGGACGTACCAGAAGCCCCCGTTGAACCCCGTCGGCGCGAAGCGGAGATATCGGATCCCGTTGTTGATCTGGGATTGCCGCGCCTCGACGTCGGGGTAATTGTCGAAGATATTCTCGCCGCCGACCGCGAGCTTGAGCATGTCGCTAACCTTGTAGGACAGCTCGAGATCGACCAGCAGTTCGGCGCCGCCCGTCTGGTCGGCAGCCGGTGCGGCGCCATAGTCGGTCCATTTGCCATAATAGTTCGCGCGCGCGACGAAGCCGAAGCGCTCGCCCGCATAAGTGAAGGACGCATTGCCCTTCCACTTCGGAACGAAGCCCTCGAGTTCGAGCAGCCGCTCGCGGTCCGCAGTGATCACCGGCGAGGCCTTGATGACATCGGTTTTGGTATAGTTGCCGTTGAGGCCGAGCGTGGCCTTGCCGTCGCCGAGGTCGAAGCCCACGGTGAGCACCGCATCGACGCCCTGGGTGCGGCTGTCGAAGGAATTGGTGAAGAAGCTCACCTGCTGGAAGGAATCCCCACCGGGAATGCCAAGCGCCGCGAGCTGCGCACGCTGCGCCGGGGTGAGATTGAAATTGCCCGATACGGCGATCCGGTCTTCGACCTTGATGTTGAAATAGTCGAGCGTGAAGGTGATGCGATTGGAGGGCTTCACCACGATGCCGCCGGCGACGTTGAACGAATTCTCGGGCCGAAGCGGCGTCGCGCCGAAGAATTGCGCCACCGGATTGTTGGGCGCGATAATGCCTGCGGTCAGCGGCGCCCCGGTTATCGAGTCGATGTTGGTCTGGACCTGCGAGGCGTTCGACTGGCCCGGCGTCGGCGCCCGAAAGCCGGTGTTGACCGATCCGCGCACCGCGAAGACGTCCGAGAAATCATATCGCCCGTTGATCTTCCAGGTGAATTTCGAGCCGAAGTCCGAGTAATTCTCGTAGCGGCCGGCAAGGCCGAACTGGAGCGCGTCGGTGAGATTGCCTTCGAGCGACGTATAGGCGGCCCAGTTGCTGCGCGCGAACTCGCCCGCCTGGATGGGACTGAAGCCCGGGAAGCCGTTCGAGCCGACCGGCAGTCCGACGCGGTTTCCGGTATCGGGATCGATGACCGACGCGAAAGGACCAACCTGCCATGATGCGATGTCGCCGGCCGTGATCTCATATGTCTCGCGCCGATACTCGAGACCGCCTGCAAGCGTCAGCGGATCGGAGGTGCCGATCGCGATGGGGTAAGTGAGATCGAGATTGAAAGCGAGTTCGCGCTGCTCGAGCTGCCCCGGCTTGAAGGAGGTCGGCGACGCGAGGCCAAGCGACGGATTGACCGTATTTTCGATCCGGTAGGAAGCATGGTTCTGACCATAGGAAGCGCTGAGGTCATAGGTCAGGCCCGAGGAGAATTCGCCCTTGAGGCCGGCCGCCAGCGCCGCATCGGTCACCGTGGCACCGAAATCCGGGGTGAAACCGCCGGGAAAGAGCTGGCGGAAGCTGAACCGCTGTCCTCCGGGCGTATTGGTGAGCGGAATCGAGGTGGAAATGAAGCTGGCATCGGGGTTGCGGTAAAAGAAGGCCGTCGTGCCGCGGCTCCAGCTATAGTTGCCGAAGGTGTAGAATTCCATCTCCTCCGACAGTTCGATGCCGGCATTGACGAAGATGCGCGCCGCCTCGGATTCGGGATTTCCCCAGCGCTGCGCCGGGACCGGGACATCCTGAACGCCGGCATCGATGAGCGCCTGCGCGTCGGGACGCTGAATGCCGCGCGACGTCGTGCTGGCGTTCACATATTCGCCGCTGATGTTGACGAAACCGGCGTCGGTGAAGGGAAGCCCGACATTGCCCTGGACGAGGAAATCCTCGCCGTCGCCCTTATAGAATTGGCCATAGCGGGCGATCAGCAATCCGCCTTCGCGGTCGCGGCGCAGACCGAAATTGAGGACGCCGGCGATCGCATCCGATCCATAGAGCGCCGACGCGCCGTCACGCAGAACCTCGAGCTGGCCGATCGCGATCGACGGGATCGCCGAAAGATCGGGTCCCTGCGATCCCCGGATATAGGGAACATTGGTGAACTGGACCGTCGCGCCGCGATGGCGCCGCTTGCCATTCACGAGCACCAGCGTCTGGTCCGGCGGCAGGCCGCGCAGCGAGAAAGGCCGGGTAAAAACGGCGCCGTCGTTGCTGACGAGGCGCTGGACATTGAGCGACGGGACCTCGGTGCGCAGGAGATCATTCATGTCGGCCGTGCCCTTTTCGAGCAGTTCGGCACCGGTGATGATGTCGATCGGCTGAGCGGAATCGGCCGCCTTGAGATCGTTCCGCCGCGTACCCGTCACGACGATTTCGCCCTGCGACGCGCCTGGCCCCGGCGCCTCTTTGGCGTTATCCTGCGCGAAGGCGGCGGCGGCCGACATGCCTGCCAGGACGGCGATAATCGAGCCACTCGTGCGAAGCAATTTTCTCATGGTCCCCTCCCATTTGCGAAAGCTCTCGGCTTCGCCACCGAGCTATCTTCGCGGCCTTGGCATGACCAGAAATAATCACCACTCATCGCTATAAACGAGATGGTTATTCCATATGGTTATATCTCTCGCTGCGGCATCGAGCAGCGCCCGACCGCGCGGCATGCCGGGCGCGGCGATGCCGGACACTTCGCGCAGCTTGTCCTCGACCGCCCGGGCGACATGCCGCGTCGGCACATGCTCCTTATTTTTTGTCCATATCGTGCCCGGCATGAGGATCGGGTTCGGGTTCGACAGGTTTCGGCGCTTCCGGCGCGGCCTTTGCCCGCGGCGGCACAGCGGCCTTCGCGGCGGGTTCTTGCTTGGGGCGGGATTTCTCCGGAGGCATCGCTTCTTCGGTCGGCGCCGCCGGGGCAGACGCGGCGGGCGGCTCGTCCGCTACGGGCATGGTCTCGACCATTGCGGGCGGCTCACCGGCAGTGACCTCACTCTGTTCCGGTGTGACGTCGCTCTGCTGCGCGGGCTCAGTGCCGCATCCTGCCAGAGCAAATATCAGCGCGGCGGCGCTCGCTAGGGGAATGAATCTCGTCATATCTGTCTCCTCTTCGTGTCGGCAGGTCATGCGCGGAATTCAGAAACCTTGCCGTCGCTGCCGAATGCCATCACTTCGAATGCGTCCGCGCTTCCGTCCGGCATTTCCATTCCCGGAGAACCGCGCGGCATGCCGGGCACGGCGATTCCGCGAATGTCGCGTGGCTTGTCGTGGAGGAGTCTCGCAACATGCCGCATCGGCACATGACCCTCGATCGCATAGCCGCCGATCACGGCCGTGTGGCACGACGCCAGCTGGCCAGGCACACCATATCGCGTCTTTACGGCGGCCATGTCAGCGCGGTTCTCGACAGTCACATCATAACCGGCCTTGCGTGCGATATCCGCCCAAGCTTCGCAGCAGCCGCATTCGGGATCGCGATAAACGAGCATTCGCTTGGGGCTGGACGTCTCGGCGCCCGGCGCGGGCGCCGCGCCATTCTTATCGCTGGTCGCCGCCGGGCCCGAGGCAGAATTGCATGCCGCAAGCGCCATCCCCGATCCGACCGCAATCAGGCCGAAAAGATGACGGCGCGTCATCAGATTTTTCATGTCATTTCCTCGCGAGAATGGATTTCATCTGTTCGATTTCGGCCGCCTGCCCCGCGATGATGCCGCGGCAGAGTTCGCGTATCTCGGCATCTTTGAGAGAAGCCTGTTCACACATGAGGATCGCGCCCGAGTGATGCGGGATCATCGAACGCAAGAAGGCCGTGTCGCCGATCGTCGTCTGTGTCCGGATGAGCCCGAAGCTCCCGAAGAAGGCAACTGCCGATCCCAGCAGCAGGAACGTATTGAGACGTTTCGACGGGAACATGCCCGGCATTGCGACGATCATCAGCACGACCATCGGCGAGACCATCATCAGCGTCATGTAGAGCATGTTGAGATTATTGTAGAAGCTCGAGAGGCGGTCGATCATGACGAACATCACCAGATACATGATGACGCCGCTGACGATCGTCTGCAGCGCGAGGCTGCGATAGGCTGGTTTCACGGCATTTCTCCTCGACGTGTCGCCACCCCGCGAAACTTCTAGAACCAGGCCCGCACCCCCATCACGAAGCTGACGCCGCTCGCATCCTCGCCCGCGGCGCGGGCAAAACGCGCGGTATCGCCGACCTTGCGCGCCCATTCGACGCCGACATAAGGCGCGAATTCCTTCACGACCTCGTAACGCAGGCGAAGCCCGAGCTCGAAATCCGAAAGCCCCGAACCAACGCCGGTCTCGGGGACATCCTGGAGCGCAAAATTGACCTCCGCCATCGGCTGGAGGATCAGTTTCTGGGTGATGCGCTGGTCGTAATAGCCTTCGAGCCGGGCGAGCAGATCACCCTTGTTCGAAAGAAACAGCGCGCCCTCGACTTCGAACCAATAGGGGGCGAGCCCCTCGAAGCCGATCGTCGCATAGGTGCGGTCGGGGCCGGGCCCAAGATCCTGCCTGATACCCGCCTGCGCGTTGAAATAGGGTCCGATCGCCCGGCTGTAGAGCGCCTGTACCTCGGCGCTCTCGATGCCTTCGCCGAACACGCCCTCGCCTTCGCTCTTGATCGTCAGCCGGTTAATGTCGCCGCCGTACCAAGCCTCACCGTCCCAGCGGAACCCGTCGCGGCCCTTGCGCGCCTGATATTCGGCAAGGTTGAAGCTGATGAAAGCGATGGTCTGCGCACCATTCTCTTTCATCATGTCGTGGCGCGAATGCTCCATTTCGGCTTGGGGATAAATGCGATCGGCATACCAGTCGCCGGGAGGCGCAGGCGCGGTAGCATCGCCCGGCGGCAAATCGGTGCCGCTAGCGCTGCTCGTGGTCGCCATGCCTTCCATTCCCGCCATCGCGTCCGCAGATCCGCCCTTCGGGGTGCAATGGCCCATTTTGGCATGTTCGGGCGGGCAATCGGGATCGGACGGCTGCGGTGCGCCATGATCCATCGCACCCATGTCCGAAGCGCCCTTGCCTGGAGCTTCCGCCTCAGGCGTACAATGACCCATCGCCGCATGTTCGGGCGGGCAGCTTGAAGCCTCGGGTTCCATGTCCATGCCCTGCATGTTCCCATGGTCCATCTGCTCCATCGACCCTTCGGCGGGCGCTTCGGGCGCGGACTGCGCTACGGGTGCTGGCGTTGGCGAGGGAGCGGGTGTCGGCGCGGGCGCCGCACCATGCATCGAATGATCCATCGACTGCGCCGCGGCGGGCACAGCAAAGGCCAGCGGGGCGATACCCGCGAGGAGAAGCGCGACCCGGGTCATTCGCCGTCTCCCTTCGGACGGACGCTGACGACGCGCATCATCCCCGCGTGCATGTGATAGAGAAGGTGGCAATGGAACGCCCAGTCGCCGAGCGCGTCGGCGGTGAAATCGAAGCTCGCGATGCCGCCCGGCTGGACAAGCACCGTATGCTTGCGCGGCGACCGGTCGCCCTTGCCCGTCACCAGTTCGAAAAAATGGCCGTGGAGGTGGATGGGGTGGCTCATCATCGAATCGTTGATGAGGTTGATCCGCACGCGCTCTCCCTCGATGAAGGGGATGGGCTCGTGATAGTCGGACATCTTGATGCCGTCGAACGACCACATGAAGCGTTCCATATTGCCGGTCAGATGGATGTCGAGCGAGCGCGAGGCGGCGCGGGTATCGGGGTTGCGCTCGAGCGCGACAAGGTCATGGTAGGTCAGCACCTTGTGCCCGACATTCTCCAGTCCCTGCCCCGGCTCGCCCATGCGATCCATCGGCATCGGCGAGATCGTCTGAACGCTGGGATCGCGCTTGACCTGCGGCGCGACACTGAAGTCGCGCATGCTGTGCTGCATGCCTCCGCCAGATCCATGATCCATGCCCGCCATCGCGCCGCTTTCCCCCGCTGGCGTACAATGGCCCATCTTGGCATGTTCGGGAGGACAAGAAGGGTCGCTCGCCGGCATGGGCATGGCGCCCATATCGCCGCCCGAATGGTCCATACCCGCCATCGCGCCGCCCGACATGTCGCCCATGCCCATGTCCTTCATGGTCGCGAGCGGCCGTTCGCGGAGCGGCGGCACCTCGGCGACCATGCCAGCGCGCGGTGCGAGCGTCGCGCGTCCCATGCCCGAGCGGTCATTGGCCTCGGCAACGAGCGTATAAGCACGGTCCTCGACCGGGGTCACGATGACGTCATAGGTTTCGGCGACCGCGATCTGGAACTCGTCGATTTCGGTCGGCACGACATTGAGCCCATCAGCCTGGACGACGGTCATCCTGAGGCCCGGGATACGGACGTTGAAGATCGTCATCGCCGACGCATTGACGATGCGCAGGCGTACCCGCTCGCCGGGGCTGAAGAGCGCGGTCCAGTTGTCGCGCGGACCATGGCCGTTGACGAGGAAGGTGTAGGTCGAACCATTGACGTCGGCGACGTCGGTCGGGTCCATCCGCATCTTGCCCCAATCGATCCGCTCCTTGAGCGGTTGATCCTTGCCGGCAAGCAGGCCCGCCAGCGTCTGGCGCTGCATGTTGAAATGGCCGGGATTGACCTTGAGCTTGCGGAAGATCGCCTCGGGCGACAATTGACTGTGGTCGGACAGGACGACGACATGCTCGCGGTCGTAGCCGATCGGGTCGGCGCCCGCGGGATCGATGACGATCGGGCCATAATGGCCGAGCTGTTCCTGAAGCCCCGAATGGCTGTGATACCAATAGGTCCCCGATTGAACGACCGGGAATTCATAGACAAACTTCGAGCGCGGCTTGATCCCGGGGAAGCTGACGCCGGGCACGCCGTCCATCTGGAACGGCAGGATCAGGCCGTGCCAGTGAATCGAGCTGTCCTCGTCGAGATCGTTGACGACGGTGAGGCGCGCGTTTTGTCCCTCCTTCAGCCGGACGAGCGGCGCGGGCACGGTGCCGTTGATCCCGATCGCGCGACTGACCTTGCCGTCGATGCGCATCGTCTGGCGCGCGATGCGCAGCGTTATGTCATTGCCGGATACGGTCGGAAGCGGCGCGGTGATGCCGGACGACACCGGCTGGGCCCAGGCCGGGAACCATGCGGCCATCGCCGCAGCAGCCCCTCCACCCAAAGCTCCACTGACGAACCGACGCCTTTCCATCTGCATATTCTTTCCGACCGTTACTGACTGTTCCTAAAGCTATACGCAGGCGGCACGCCTGCCCCTCAATAAAAATGCCGGACGATGAGGAGATGCCGCCTGAACGAGCGGTCGAACCCTCAACCCTCGGCGCTCGCAGATGTTCCCGCGAGCAATTCCCGGAGCCTGGTCCGCGCTCGATAGAGGCGCGTTTCGACTGTTTTCTCGCTGACCCGCAAAATGACCGCTGTTTCGGCCTGGCTGACCTCGTCGACACCGCGGAGGAGCAACACTTCGCGCAAATTCTGCGGCAGCTGATCGATCGCCCCGCGAACCCTGGCGAGCTCTCGCCTGTCGGTCGCCGCGGAATCGGGCCCAGGACCATCGCTTGCTACGTGATGCGCATTTTCGAGCGGGAGCGCGCGGGAGAAAAAGGCGCGCACCTTTCGCCGTCGTGCCCAGTCGCGACATTTGTTGAGCGCGATACGGGCGATCCATGTGCGGAAGGGGCGTTCGCCATCATAGCGATCGAGCGCCGAAAAGCCGGAGACGAACGTCTCCTGCGTCAAATCCATCGCCTCGTCGGCATCGCCGATCTGCTTTACGATGAGCCGGTAGACGCCCGTTTTGTAACGGCGCAGCAACTCGCGATAGGCGTCTTCGCGGTGCGCGCGCGCAAAGGCCGCCAGATCCTGGTCGCTACATTGCGATAGGTCGGCGCTCACCGCGCATCGGCGGTCAGCGCCTTGACCACGCTTTTGTCGAACATTTCCGCTTGATCGGGGTTGAGAACCCCGCGCATCGCGAAGAGATGCTGGAGCGTTTCCTTCTGCAATGTCCCCATCACCTCATGCGTCTCGTCGATCGCCTCGGTGACGCGCGGTCCATAGCCATGCTCGGCTTCGATCGCCTGCGCGAGCCGGACATTGGCGGCGCGCATCTCGAGTTCGAGCGCCTGGCGGCGACCGGCGAAGTCGGCTTCGATCCGCTCGAGTTTCTTTTCCTGCTCCGGGGTCAGGTCGAGTTGGCCGTGGAGAAGCGCATGAAGTTCGGTTTCGCTGGCTTTGGGCGCATCGGCTACCAGACGGCCGATGAACACGCCGGCAATCGCCGCGGCGAAGGCAATGAGCCCCAAGAGAAGAAGACGGCGCGACGGCATCGCTACTGTACATCCAGCAAGGTGGAAGGCACCAATGCGCTAGGCGGGCCGAATGGGGTCAGGGGGCTTGCCGCGACCGCCGGCTGGGAAATCGCACTCCCCGCAAAGACACCGCCGCCGAGCGAGACAAAGGCCGCGAGCGCCATCAGGCGGCGCATCGCTACCGCTTCGCGCCGGCGGATCGCCAATGCGCCCATGATGCGATCATCGAGCGCATCGAGCGCTGCGGGCAGATCGATCCTGTTCAAAATGCGAAGCTCCTTATCCATCGATCGTCTCTTCAAACCTTTCCATCATTGTACATACGCGCCGAAGCGCCTCACCCCTCACACCAGAATATTATTCCGGAATATTTGAGGGCCATGCCGATATCCTGCGTATTAGCAGGACAGACACGCATTTGGAGGTGTTCATGTTCAAGTCTCTTCTCCCCTCTGCAGCGGCGGCTTTCGCTCTGCTTCTCATGCCGGCCACGGCAAGCGCGCACACCAAGCTCGTCAGCTCGACGCCCGCCGCCAATTCGACCGTTTCGAAGGTCACGTCGGTCAATCTTCAGTTCAACGAAAAGATCGTCGCCTCGACCCTCAAGACCGAGCTGGTCATGACCGGCATGCCCGGCATGGCCAATCATGCCCCGATGAAGGTGCCTTACTCGTCGATGATGGGCAAAGAGGGCAAGTCGGCGATGCTGATGCTCAAGCGGCCGCTGACAGCCGGAACCTACAAGGTCACATGGTCGGCGGCGGGCGCTGATACCCACCGCATGGGCAGCGAATTCAGCTTCACCGTAAAGTAAAAGACGGTGGGGGACCCCGTTCTGATCGGCATCAGGTTCGCACTTTATGCGGACCTGATGCTCATCGCCGGCCTTGCTGCGTTCCCGCTTTTTGCGCTGACACGGAGCGAACGCCTTGCGCCGCAGTCGATGATGGCCTCGATCTGGCGCGCAGAGCGATGGCTCTGCGCCGCCGGACTGCTTCTCTCCATCTTGGGGATGGGCGTGCTCGCGGCTTCGATGCAGGGTGTGGGGCTCCTCTCCCTGGAACTCCAGCCTTTTTGGGACCTTGTTCGCGAGACCGAGGTCGGCACAGCCTGGGTCTACCGGAGCGCAGCGCTGCTGCTCGCGCTGGGAGTCGCGATCTGGATGGTCCGCTGGCCGACAACTTCGGCCGCCGTACTCGCGGCCGCGGGCTCGGTGGCCGTCGCGAGTCTGGTCTGGTCCGGCCACGCCGGCGCGACCGAAGGCGCCGCAGGCACCGTGCACCGGATCAGCGACATCTTGCACCTGATTGCAGCGGCGGTCTGGATCGGCGCGATCGGCGCCTTCCTGATCCTGATCTCACCACGTCGTGTCCGCGAATGGCCGGGCGGACTCCAAATTGCGGCGCGGAGCCTCGATCAATTCTCGCGCGTCGGTACGATCTGCGTCCTCGTCATCGCCGCCACCGGCCTCGTCAACAGCCAGATGATCGTCGGCGCCGAGAATCTCGGCCGTTCCCTCGGCTCGCCCTATGGACAATTGCTTCTCGCCAAGCTTGCGCTGTTCGGACTGATGCTGGCGCTCGCGGCGGCGAACCGCTGGCGGCTGACCCCGGCGCTCGCGGCCGCCGTCCCGGGGACCGATACCGACAATGTCGACGCCGACCCCGACCTCGCGATTGCAGCCATGCGCAGAAGCCTCATCATCGAAGCGTCGGCCGCGCTCGCCATACTCGCGCTGGTTGCCTGGTTCGGTACGCTCGAACCCTTCGTCACCGCCGATCCGGTTTGACCCCAAGCACCGCCTCTTGGTCGGGTTCGATCATGCTCGGGACCGGCTGGGCGCTCATTGACGCGCGCATCGGGAGCAGCCGTCCCCATAACCATGTGGCGCACCAGATCAGCCTCGCCATCGAACGCGACCTCGAAATTTCCGGTGATGCCGACCTGATAGTTCCCGCCGGACACGCCATTGCGATAGCGTCGCATGTCCGGCACCGCCTCGGGCCGCCGGGCGCCCTCGTGCGGTCATTTTATCTCGACCCGCTTTTTCGTGCCGGCACCCGGCTGTCCGCCGGATCGGCGCCTGTCCTGTTGACGCCGATAGAGACAGCCGGACTAGGTGACATCGCAAGCGGCGCGGACGCGAAGCGCTGGGCGTCCGACTATCTCGACCGCTCGCAGGCGCGTCCGGTGGATGCCCGCCTGTCCGAAGTGCTCGCGGCCCCTGACGATTTGTCGACCGCGCGCGCCTTGGCCGACGTCGCCTGCCTTTCGCCCTCGCGCCTCCGCGAAATCGTCAGCCGCGACTTCGGCGTGCCTCCGGCCAAATTGCTGCAATGGCTCCAGCTTCAACGCGCCGTGCGGACGCTGGTCGGCGGCGGAGGTCTTGCCGACGCCGCGGCGGCGGGAGGCTTCGCCGATCAATCGCACTTCACGCGCCGCTGCGCTCAATGGCTAGGCGTGACGCCTTCGGCCGGCCTTAGTGCCTTCGCGTTCGAAATCGTGCCCTGAGCCGGATGCGCCTCGCACCGCGTCGCCCCGGCGAAACATTCAAGACTGCCGCGCCTGTTTGCCCTTAAGCGTCTCGTCGAGACCGGCGATTGCGGCCGCAATCCGGCGGCAAGCCAAAGCGTCGAAAGGAGACGGCCATGCCCGACCCGAAACCCGTAGCAAGATCCTACACGCCAGCGGCAGGATATCACTTCCTGACGCCCTTTTATGATTTCGGCGTCGCGGTGACAACGCGCGAGCGCGTGTGGCGCGACCGTCTCGTTCGCCATATGGCGCTCGGCGAGGGTGACGTCATTCTCGATATCGGCTCGGGTACGGGAAATCTTGCGCTGGCGATCGCTCGCCATAGCCGGGACGTCCGCTATCTTGGTTTCGACCCCGACGAGGCAGCGACGCGAATTGCCCGAACGAAGACCGCGCAGATTGTTCCACCGCCGGAGTTTCGAGTTGGCTTTTTCGCGGCTTCGGCGATCGATGACTGGCCCCCGCCTGCCAAGATTGCGATCTGCCTCGTCCTTCATCAGGTCGGGCTTGAGGAAAAGGCACGTCTGCTACGCGAGGCCCGGCAGGTGCTCGCGCCGGGCGGCAAACTCTATGTTGCCGACTATGGGGAACAGCGCAGCCGCCTCATGCGGTTGTTGTTCCGCCTCACGATCCAGCAGCTCGACGGCGTCCAGGACACCCAGCCCAACGCCGATGGATTGCTCCCGGTGCTGATGAGAGAGGCAGGCTTTTGCGATGTTCGCGAGCTTGAGACGTTCCGCACGCCAACCGGTGCGATCGGGATCATCGAGGCCCGAAAGCCCGGGACCTGACGGCACGGGGCAAAGAAAATCCAAGGGATAACCGCTCTTCTTGCGTATCGATAGAAGCGGCTCCATTCTGGAACCGCCAGGAACGACGCCAACGGCGAACTCGACCGGTGGCGTTTGGACCGCCCCGCCGCGAGGCGGGCATCCGACACATACGGGAGCGGCGGCGATGCACGATCATCAGGGCGCAGAAAAAGGCAGCGGGAGCACGACTGATCCGGTCTGCGGCATGATGGTCGATCCGGCCACCACACCTCATATCGCGACGCATAGCGGCAAGCATCACTATTTCTGCAGCGCAGGCTGCCTCGCCAAATTCGAGGCCGATCCCGATCTTTATGCCGCAAAACGCGAGCCGGCCGCAGCCGATGCACCCGAAGGCGCCATCTGGACCTGCCCGATGCATCCCGAGATCCAGCGCGCCGGCCCCGGAAGCTGCCCGATCTGCGGCATGGCACTCGAGCCCGTCATGCCGACAGCATCGGGCGGCCCCAGCGAAGAATATCGCGATATGCGGCGGCGCTTCTGGATCGGGCTCCTTCTCGCACTCCCGGTGGTTGCGCTCGAAATGGGCGGCCATCTGACAGGCCTTCATCAATTTGTCGGTCGCCAGACGAACAACTGGACCCAGATGTTGCTCGCGACTCCCGTCGTTCTATGGGCGGGCTGGCCCTTCTTCGAGCGCGCGTGGCTCTCAATCCGCAACAAAAGCCTCAACATGTTCACCCTCATCGCGATGGGGACCGGGGTCGCGTGGGGCTACAGCATGATCGCGGCGATCGTCCCCCAAATCTTTCCGGCTGCGTTCCGCGCCGATGATGGCTCGGTCGCGGTCTATTTCGAGGCGGCGGCGGTCATCACGGTGCTGGTGCTACTCGGGCAGGTGCTCGAACTCAGGGCCCGCGAAACGACGAGCGGCGCGATCCGCGCGCTCCTTGACCTCACACCGAAGCTCGCCCGGCGCGTCCGCAGCGATGGAAGCGACGAGGAGGTCGCGCTCGAGGACGTCGCGGTCGGTGACATGCTACGCATCCGTCCGGGCGAAAAAGTCCCCGTCGATGGCATCGTCGTAGAAGGCCGCGGCACGGTCGACGAATCGATGGTCACGGGCGAATCGATGCCGGTGACCAAGGCGGCCGGGGCGGCGCTGGTCGGCGGAACGATCAATCAAACGGGCGGCCTGCTCATGCGCAGCGAGAAGGTCGGGCGCGACACGATGCTCGCGCGAATCGTACAGATGGTCGCCGATGCGCAGCGCAGCCGCGCGCCGATCCAGCGTCTCGCCGATGCCGTTTCGGGCTGGTTCGTGCCCGGCGTCATCGTCGTCGCCATTGCCGCTTTCGTTGTCTGGTCGCTTCTGGGCCCCGTGCCCGCCATGGCCTATGGCCTTATCGCCGCCGTCTCGGTGCTCATCATCGCCTGTCCCTGCGCGCTCGGCCTCGCGACGCCAATGTCCATCATGGTCGGCGTGGGGCGCGGCGCCGAAGTTGGCGTGCTGATCAAAAATGCCGAGGCGCTTGAGCGGATGGAGAAGGTCGACACGCTCGTCGTCGATAAGACCGGGACGCTGACAGAAGGCAGACCCTCGGTCGTCGCCATCGAAGTCGCCGAAGGGTTCGAGGAAAACGACCTCCTCCGGATTGCCGCGAGCCTTGAGCGCAGCAGCGAACATCCATTGGCCGCCGCAATCGTCAAAGCGGCGGAAGACCGCGCCCTCGCGCTCGTCGAGCCATCGGGAGTCGACCAGCCGGTCGGCAAGGGCATCGTCGGGGTCGTCGACGACAAGGCGATCGTCCTCGGCAATGCGAACTTTCTCGAAGAATATGACGTCGATCTGGGCGCACTCGCCGAGGCGGCTGACCGGCTTCGTACAGACGGTGCAACGGCGATCTACATCGCGGTCAGCGGCAAGGCGGCCGGCGTCATCGCCATCGCCGATCCGGTCAAGGAGACGACGGGCGACGCACTCGCGGCGCTGCGCGAAGCCGGAATCAAGGTCATCATGCTAACCGGCGACAATCGCGTCACCGCCGAGGCGATCGCGCGGCGCCTCGGCATCGACGACGTCGAGGCCGATGTCCTCCCCGACCAGAAGAGTGCGGTCGTGCAGCGGCTGCGCGAAGAGGGCCGGATCGTCGCCATGGCCGGCGACGGGGTAAACGACGCCCCCGCGCTCGCCGCCGCCGACGTCGGCATCGCGATGGGTTCGGGAACCGATGTCGCCATCGAAAGCGCGGGTGTGACGCTACTGCGCGGCGACCTTCTGGGCATCGTGCGGGCGCGGCATCTCAGCCATGCGACGATGGCGAACATCCGTCAGAATCTCTTCTTCGCTTTCGCCTATAATGTCGCCGGGATTCCCGTCGCTGCGGGCGTGCTCTATCCGATTTTCGGACTATTGCTCTCGCCGGTCATTGCCGCCGCTGCAATGGCACTCTCGTCCGTCAGCGTCATCGCCAATTCTTTGCGGCTGCGCTTTGCCAGAATCTGATCGAAACCACCGGAGGCACTCGTGAAGTGTCGGCACAACAAGGGGAAATGATATGAGACGACTGACGATTACAGCAATCGCATTGGCCATGCTGGTGGCCGTCCCGGCTCAGGCGACCGAGCCTGCGGATTATCAGGGCGCGGCGGCAGCGCTCGCGCAGTATAAATCGGCGATGGAGAAACTGGACCTGACCGGCGTCGAGGCCCTCTTTTCGCCAGACGCCCAGATATTCGAGTCCGGCGGCGTTGAAGGGAACTTCGCCCACTATCGCGACCATCACATGGGTCCCGAACTCAAGGAATTCAAATCCTTCACCTTCCGCAATTACAAGATTTCGGTTCGCGGCGAAGGAAATATCGCGATCGCAACCGAGACCTACAGCTTCTCGATTGTGCTCGCGAGCGGCGAGACCATCGAACGGGATGGCGTCGCTACGAGTGTCCTCAAACAGGACAACGGAAAGTGGCAGATCTTCAATCTCCACAGCTCCTCACGCAAGCCGAAGGTGCGGCCGGCGGGTGGCATCTGAGCGGGCAAAAAAGGGGCTAGTCCTCACGATCTCTCCGAACCCACACCTAGCAGGACGCATGAGCCCGAGCGGGTGTGGGCACCCTGAAATGGCTCGTCGCGGCAAGTACGGAAACGCCTGCCTCGTCTGTGACAAGGGCAAAGCTGTTGGGGTGCGTATCATCTGTTGCACAGCCGCCGCATTGCGTTCGGCTGCAAAGCTCAAGGCCTGTTATGCGGGAGATAGATAATGGAGCGATTTCGAACTTTCGATTTCCGAAAGCATATGCCGAGCGTGACGTTCACGCTGCTGGCGGTTGCCCTGATAGCGGGCGCGGGTGCGATCACCGTCTATCTCGGCCTATATAATATAGCGGCCGATGCCCCCCATAACCGGCTGACTTACAGCGTCATCGAAACATTCAGGGAGAAGTCCATCGCAGCGCGATCCGGATCGATCGCGGTGCCGGCAGATTTGGCGGCTCCGGCGCGGATCGCGTCGGGCGCAGGTCTCTATACCGAGATGTGCAGCGGCTGCCATCTCGCGCCCGGGATGGAAAAGACCGAAATGAGTCAAGGGCTGTATCCGCAAGCGCCCGTCTTGTTCAAAGGTTCGGAACGTTCGGCTGCGGAGCAATTCTGGATCATCAAGCATGGCATCAAGATGACCGCCATGCCGGCCTGGGGGAAAACGCATGATGATCGTCTCATCTGGGATATGGTCGCGTTTGTCCGAAAACTCCCTGGCCTGTCGCCGGCACAATATCAGGCTATTACGCAGAATGCGCCAATGGACCATGACGCGATGATGAAGGGCATGACAGAGGCGGAAGGCGCGAGTCAGAAATCAAGCGGAGCGGGCGAACACGCAGGGCACTGAGGTCGTCGACAATTATGCAGCGCCGGGCGTGAACGGGCTCGTTTCGACCTTCCATTCCCGCCCACCTTGCCGGTGGGACGGAAGGTTTCGCCTTTCGCTAAGGGCCGGATCGAGCGAACTGTCTTGGCCGGCAAGCCGCAGGTGGAAAACAGCAATTCGGAATGGATCAAGCGGGGGCTATAAACATGAAGCGCGATCTTGTTCGCGAACTGATCGAGCGCTGGCGCGGCGATTCCGGCTCGACCTATCAAAGCTGGTTCCTGTGGGAGGAACGACTGAAGAATTTTCGGTCGATCAGAAGAGGAATCTCGCAGGTCGTCGCCGAAATTGAGGCCGGCACCTTCGGAGCGGCATATCGGGGCTCGTCATTGGAGATCATTGTTCATTCAATCGCCGAGCAACGACAGATTTTCAAAGGTGCGGATCATGCTTTCTTGTGGAAGCCCAAACTCCGAATCCCGGACATCTACGAGAACGCCGACAATCAACGAGCTTTTGGCAGACTTCTTCACCATTGCTCCTGTTGCGATACCGCCGAGGAGGTCGTCGCCGGGATCCTCGCAATCGACAGACAGAAGATCAAGGGGTTGGGTCCTGCGGTAGCCAACATTCTCTATTTTCTGCATCCCACCCTTGTGCCTCCGTTCAATACGGCAATCGTAAAGGGCTACAACGCGCTGACGGGTGCGAATGTGAAGCTTGGCAGCTGGGAGCATTTTCTCGCGATGCGCGCGGGCATTCTGGATCTCAACGATTGCTACCGGGATCTTCTCTCCAACGATTTGGGCGCGATAGGAGGGCTGCTGTTCGATATCGGATCGGGACGGTTTCCAGCCCCACCGCTCAGCGGTTCGAGCGAAAATGCTCGCGATTGGATGGCCTTGCTGAATGAAACGCGCTCACAGTCCGACAAGTTCGATAAGGGGCTTGCAAATCAGAAAGAGAGCGACCGGACGCATAGCGAAGTCCAATCCTGGCTTCGGGACCTCGGCCTTGCACTTGGATATGACGTCTGGGTAGCGGCAAATGACCGGGGGCGCCTTCATGAGGGTGTACCGCTCGGGTCTCGATGCCTCGATAGCTTGCCGCATGCCATCGCAACCGCTCAAGGAAGCGATGCCATAAGACTGATCGACATCTTATGGCTCGAGCAATCGACGGCTACGGTCGCGGCGGCATTCGAAGTCGAGCATTCGACATCCATTTATTCCGGAATTGTCCGCATGCTTGATCTCGCGCTGAGCAGCGAGAATCTTCATTTGTCGACGCCACTTTTCCTGGTTGCACCCGATGCGCGAGAAGCCGATGTCCGCGCTCAGCTCCGACGCCCGGCTTTCAGCCGGATCGGTGATCTCGACATTTCCTACCTGCCCTACGCCGAGCTCGAACAGAACAGGGTCGCCATTGCCCGCTTCGGTACGGGCCTGAAGGCGATCAAGGCGATCTCCCATCCATTGCCGTGAGGCAGCCGACGACGCGTAGGCCTCCGAAAGCAGTTGGTCTTTGCATCCTCGCGGCGTCACAGGGAAAGCCGGGCATCGAAATCGCGCGCGCTACCGACGTTCAGGATGGGACTAGCCCGTATCTGTTCGTGCCATCTTACTGTCCGGCTCATCGTGCCATCAGCAGGGCCGTTCAAGTAACGGCGCCGGTGAGAACAGGGACATATCATGTCCTGCGTTCAGAGGAAGTATTCCCCCCGGGCGCAAGCGCCCAGGGGGACCGACGACCGTAGGGGAGTCGCCGGGGGACCTCGCAGGACGAGGAACCTCAGAAAAAGTAGCGCAGCTGCAATCCGTACTGGCGCGGCTCGCCGTAGATGTAGAGCGGAAGAGTAGGGTTCGAGACACCCGTCGCGTCCGTCCCGATCGTACTATAGCTCACATAGCGCTCGTTGGTGAGATTTCGGCCATAAAGCGCAATTTCCCACGCTTCGCTCGCCGGCTGCCATGCGACACGCCCATTTATAAGGGTCGTGGCGTTTCCGGAAAAAAGCGGATTGTTGCTGGGCTTGAAAAAGATGCTGTCGCGCCAGGAGATATCGGTCCGTAATGTCAGCATTCCGCCGCCCAGGGAGGCCTTATATTCTCCGCCGAGAGTGATGTTCCACTTCGGCGCGTTCGGCAGCCGCTTGCCCTTGAGGCTTGCGCCGACGTCGTCAAAATAGACATCGTAGCGCGCATCGAGATAAGCGATCGTGGATGTAAGCGTCAGGCGATCGAACGGCCGTGCCATCAGTTCCGCTTCAACGCCCTTGATCGTCGCCTTGCCGGCGTTGGTGGTACTGGCAACGCCATTATTATACTCGACCACCTGAAGATTGGTGTAATCATAATAGAAGGCCGAAAAATTAGCTCGAAGCCGGCGATCGAGGAGCGTCGACTTCAGGCCGACTTCGTAGCTCCAGACATACTCCGGGAGGAAAGGCCGCCCGTCTCCCAGCTGGAATCCACCCGATTTGAACCCGCGGGTTGCCGACGCATAAGCCATGACGTCATCGGCAAGGTCGTAATCGATCCCAATTTTCGGAGTCCAGGCGGTCCAGGATGATTTGGGCTGACCGGCATCGACCTGATTTCCGTTCAGCAGGACACGATATCCGAAATCCTTTTTTTCGTATGAGTATCGAAGCCCTCCGGTCAATCGCAGGCGGTCGATGAGTTCGTAGCTTGCTTGTCCGAAGAGCGCGAATGCATTCGTCGTATTGTTTTCCGGGATCGCGAGCCGACGACCCGGTTCGATGATCCGTATTTCGTCGTTGCCCTTTTCATTCAGATAGAATGCTCCGACGATCCAGCGCAGCTTGTCCGCATCGTTGTTGAGAAGTTGGAACTCTTGCGTGAAACTGCGGGAACGTTCGTAAAATTCGATATCGCGGAGGAAGAGGTCAGTCGAGTCAACGTCGAGCGCCTGGACGACCTTGCTCTTGCGCAGCGCCGTAATCGAGCGGAGCGTGACCGGGCCGCCGTCCCAGTTCATGGTCGAGGACACGCCCCAGGCATCGACATCGTAACGCGGCAGGCGGTCGAGTGCGGCCTCTTTGTCATTGGCCGGGATCGTCGCCCCCGCATCGACGAAGCCTTGCGGATAAAAGGGCCGAACAGACCGCGCGCCGGTCTCGCGATCACGGCTGGCATCCGCCCGCAACACGATCTCAAGACGGTCGCTCGCGTCAATCGCAAGCGTCAGTCGTCCAGCGAGATTATCTTCGTTTTGGTATCGCCGTCCCGAGACGACGTCGCGGTAGATGCCGTCGCGCTGGTTGGCAAGCAAGGTGAGGCGGCCTCGGACGCCCGCTCCAAGCGGTCCAGAAATCGTGCCGCTCAGCGAGCGCTTCTCGTAATTTCCGACGGTGAGTCCCAGCGCGCCAGTCAAATCCTCCGTAGGCATTTTGGAAATGATGTTGAGTGTGCCGCCGGCGGAGTTGCGACCGAAGAGAACGCCTTGCGGTCCGCGCAGCACCTCGATGCGTTCGACGTCGAACAAATCCTGATAGCTTGTGGTCGGGCGCGAGATGTAGACGCCGTCATAATGGACTGTCGTGCTGGGGTCGGTCGCAACGCCGAACGCCGAGGTGCCAATTCCACGAATATTGATGATCGCCATGGAATCGTTGGTGATCGACACGCCCGGCACAAAAAATTGGAGGTCTTCGACGTTTGATATGCCCGTTGCCGTAAGCGCCTCGCCGGTCATCGCTGTCACCGAGACGGGAACGGACTGCAGATTTTCCTCGCGCTTCTCCGCCGTTACGATGATCTCGGCGAGGCCGTCCGACTGGGCTTCCTGAGCCTGCGCGGGAAACGCGACCGCCACCGCAATCGCCGCCATCGAGCTTCGCTGCATTGCGCGCTTCGTCGACGAATAACAGTATAATTTGTTCATTATGCTTCCCCTGTTTCGAAGAACTGCCCTTTCGCGCAGCCCAAATGAGTTTCGGGGAAGTCGAGGACAAAAACATGCATGCCCGGAAACCGCTGCTTACGGCTTCCGGGTTCAAGCACCCAACATCCCCTACTGACATTGATTACGCACCAGAACGACTCATCCCTCAAAAATGGTTCGGGCGACGTAAAACCATCGGAATTGGGCTCCCCGATTTGTTCAGATCGCCAGGATGAAGTTGATCCGGAACGCCCAAAGGCTCCTACCTTCATCCAGAAGCGGCGCTTTTCGCTTCTGCCCCTCGTCGGAGCCTTGGTCGGCGCCGTGCACGTGACGCAATCGCTCGCTTGACCCTATGGTCAGGTCTTCCCCGTGGAAGCCTATTTGTTCGCTCTGATGCCGGTCCTAGCCGCGGAGATTCGATGGCGCCTGACCCAGGCACTTCGGACGGCCGTCGCAACTCCGGACGCGGCAGCGGCGAGACACTGCGGCTGCGATCCGCGCTAGCCTTCAGCTCGATGTCGCAGCCGGAGTTACCATCCCATCGCTTGTAGCCGGGATGCTGGAACCATTTGCGACCGATTGACACCAGTTTGAGGGAGGTGAGACGGGCCGTCAGCACCATCCGCCCCCAAGACCAGTCGGGCTAGATCTGCTCGAACGCCGCTATGATCGGGCAGTGGAGCGTGTCGGCGGCAGCGCATTGGCGCGACAGGCCCATGAGCGCGCGCCGCGCCACATCGAGTTCGGCGATCGTCTTTTCGATCGCCGCGATGCGCGCGTCGGCCAGTTCGCGCGCTCGCGCGCGATCGCTCGACGCGTCGAGTTCGAGCAGTTCGGCGATCTCGGTGAGCGTAAATCCCGCTGCCTGTGCCGATTTGATGAAGCGCAGACGGCGCAGAACCGCCTCGTCGTAACGCCGGACTCGGCCTTCCGACGGGGCGCTGGCCGACTGAGGCGGAACGGGCAACAGGCCGCGGCGTTGGTAATAGCGGATCGTCTCGACATTGACGCCGCCCTGCCGGGCAAGCTGGCCGATGGTCATGTCACGCAAGGCCTTGACTCCGTACTATGGTACGGAGCCTATATAGCGGGAAGCGATCGGGAATCAAGAAAGGCGAATCGATGAATATGCAGGTTCAGCGCGCGAACGAAAGCGCGCCAGCGCACACTGGTGCGGCGGTTTCGGGCAAGCCGCGGGCGACCATCTATCGCATGGTGATGGAGCAGCATATCTGCCCCTATGGCCTGAAGGCGCTGCATCTGTTGCGCAGCCGCGGCTATGACGTCGAGGATGTCTGGCTGACGACCCGCGAGGAAACCGACGCATTCAAGGCGAAACATGGCGTCGCGACGACGCCGCAGACCTTCATCGAAGGCGAGCGGATCGGCGGTCTTGACGATCTGAGGCGCCATCTCGGTCTGAAAGTCCGCGATCCTAAGGCGCTTACCTATAAGCCCGTCATCGCGCTCTTCTCTATCACCGCGCTGATGGCGCTGGCCGCCAGCCAAGCGGTGTCGGGCACGCCCTTCACAATCCGTGCCGCCGAATGGTTTATCGGGTTCAGCATGGCGTTGCTTGCCTTCCTCAAGCTCCGCGACATCGAGAGCTTCTCGAGCATGTTCCTGAACTATGACCTGCTCGCCAAGCGGTGGGTGCCCTACGCCACCATCTATCCGTTCGCCGAGGCGCTCGCGGGCATCCTGATGATTTCCGGCGCGCTGAGCTGGATTTCGATCCCGGTCGCGCTCTTCATAGGGAGCATCGGCGCCGTCTCTGTCTTCAAGGCGGTCTATATCGACAAGCGCGAACTTAAATGCGCCTGCGTCGGCGGCGACAGCAATGTGCCGCTGGGCTTCATATCGCTGACCGAGAATCTGATGATGATCGCCATGGCGCTGTGGATGCTGCTCGCGCCCGCTGCCATGACGATGGGCCATAATTAACCGGGCCCGGTGTAACCGTGAGGGGACCGCCGGCGAACAGGTCGGCGGGATCTTCCTCCAGTTTCGAATTGACGCCAAGTTTGACAAGGATCATGCTTTTACCGTGAAACGCTGGCTCACCTTCCTGCTTCTTGTCGGAGCCGTCCTCGGCCTCCTGGCACAGGAAGCCGCGTTCGCCTCCGCGCCGGCGATCCCGGCAGCCGCAACCACGACTACCGCGGCGATGAGCGACGAATGCGCCGAGATGATGGGAATCGACAAGTCCCAAGATAGCGCACCCTGCAAGGGCCTGACCCTCGATTGCATCGCCAAGATGGGCTGCGCGCTGCCGCTGGCGGTCGCGGCGCCCGCCGCCTCGCTGGAGGCGGCCGCCTATCGGCCGGCGCCGGTAGACGCGCGGCCTGCCGTTCGCTTGACGGGCCGAATCGTCGGTCCCGAGCCCGAACCGCCTCTATTCCGCGGCTGAAACGCGCGATGCGCGCCGGTCTCCCCGGCGCGTGTCTCCCAGCTTTTCAACCGAGGAATTTCACCATGAAGACGATTTTTGTCGTTGCCGCGCTCGCGGCCGCAACCCTTGCCGCTCCCGTGTCCGCGCAGGACGCGAGCGGCGGTCATTATGAATGGCAGACCCGCCAGGTGCCGGGACCGAACAAGTCCAATATCAACCCGCGCGTTCGCGTGTGGGTCAAAGACGCATCAATGAATATGGCGGCCTGCGACTGCACCATGATGAAGACCGACGCAGCGGGCTGCATGCACGACATGCCCGGACATCGCATGTCGCCCTCCAAGGGCTGACGGCTTCCGTCCCCCGGCCGACGTGCCGGGGGACATTTCCGCCTGACTCGAAAGAGGGGGACATATGCGCATATATCTTGCGGCAGTTTTGCTTATCCCGACGCCCGCGGCGCTACATGCCGAGCCGATGACGCTCGATACGGCGCTCGACCGCGCGGCATCAGAGGCGCCCGAATTGCAGGGTCGCGAAGCCGGCATCGATGCTGCCCAATCGGCGGCGATCGCCGCCGACCGGCTGCCCGACCCGAAACTCAATATCGTCCTGCAGGATTTCCCGGTGACCGGGCCCGACGCGGGCCGGTTCAATCGCGACGACTTCACGATGCAGGTCGTCGGCGTCAGCCAGGAGTTCCCGAACCCCGCCAAGCGCCGCGCGCGCGCAACGCGTGCGCAGGCCGACATCGGAATCGCCCGCGCCGACGAGGCGGTCACCGCGCAGGATATCAGGCTCGCGACCGCGCTTGCCTGGGTCGACCTTTACTACGCCAAGAAGCGTCTCAAGGAACTCGACCTGCTCGATTCTGGTCTTGAAGACCTTCAAGCGACGGTGACCGCGCGGCTGGCCAGCGGCGCTGCGCGCCCGGCACAGGCGCTTGAACCCGATCAGCTTCGCGCCGCGATCAATGATCGCCGCAGCGCACTCGCCGCCGAGATTGCCCGCGCCCGCGCGCAGCTCGCGCGCTTTACCGGCGACGCAGCCGCCGACACGCTGGGAGACTTGCCGCCGCAAATGATCGACGAGCAAGGATTGCGCTCCGGAATCGACGCCCTGCCAAGGCTGCGCGCGCTCGATGCCCGCGCCCTCGCCGCCGATGCCGAGACCGGTCTCGCCCGCGCAGACAAGCGCCCCGACTGGAGCGTCAACGCGGCCTATGGGCGGCGCGAGCCCAATTTTGGCGACCTCGTCACGGTTGGCGTCACCGTAGATCTGCCCTTCTTCTCGAAAAGGCGGCAGGATCCCAAGATCGCCGCGCGCGCCAGCGAGGCGACGCGCGCCCGGCTCGACCGTGAGGCCGCCAAGCGCGACATCGCGGCGGGGCTCGACGCCGATCTCGCCGATCACCGCATGCATCATGAACAACTCGCCAATGCGCGCACGCGGCTCGTGCCGCTCGCGAAGAAGCGCGCCGAGCTCGATCTCGCCAGCTACGCCGCCGGAAAGCTCGATCTCGGGACCGCACTCCTGTCGACACTCGCGCTCGCCGAGGCCGAAGTCGATGCGCTCGCTCGCGAAGCCGAGGTCGCGCGCGACGCGATCCGGATCAACACTATTTATGGGGAGGCAGGTCGATGACCGATGCAACATCAGCGGCGCGTTGGCGCGCCGGAATATTGGCCGCGGTGCTGATCGCGGGCGGCAGCGGTTACTGGCTGGGACAGAGCGGTCAGAGCGATGCGCCAAGCGAAGCGGCAGGCAGCGGCGGGCGCAAGATCCTCTATTATTATGATCCGATGTTCCCGAACCAGAAATTCGACAAGCCCGGCAAGTCGCCCTTCATGGACATGCAGCTCGAGCCCAAATATGCCGACGAGGGCAGCGGCGCGGCACCGGGCGTGTCGGTCGATCCTGCCGCGCGGCAGAGCCTCGGCATAAGGGTGGTCGTGGCCGAAATGGGCAGCCTCGCGGCGACCTTCGACGTCAACGGCAGCATCGATTTCAACCAGCGCGACGTCACGATCGTCCAGGCGCGCTCGGGCGGATTCGTCGAGCGCGTCTATCGCCTCGCGCCCGGCGACGTCATCGGCGCCGGCACGCCGATCGCCGACCTGCAATTGCCCGAATGGGGCGGCGCGCAGACCGAATATCTGAGCGTCAAGAAACTCGGACGTCCCGACCTCACTGCGGCGGCGCGGCAGCGGCTGCGGTTGATGGGCATGCCCGAAGGCGTGATTGTCGAAGTCGACCGGACCGGACGCACCGGCGGCCGGATGACCGTCCGCGCGCCGATCGGCGGCGTAGTCCAGACGCTGGGCGCGCGTGCGGGCGTGACGCTTGCCGCGGGGCAGACGCTCGCCGAAATCTCGGGGCTCGGCACGGTGTGGCTCAACGCCGCGCTCCCCGAAGCGCAGGCGGGACTCGTACAGGTCGGCCAGCGCGCGACCGCGACGCTCACCGCCTTTCCCGGCGAAGCATTCACCGGCAGGATCATTGCGATCCTGCCCACTGCATCGGCCGACAGCCGGACGCTGACGGTGCGCGTCGAACTCGCCAATCGCGGCGGGCGTCTCCGCCCCGGCATGTTCGCGGTGGTGGCGCTCGGGGGCGATGCCAAACCGGCGCTGCTGGTGCCGAGCGAAGCGGTGATCCGCACCGGCACGCGCAGCATCGTGATGCTCGAGAAGGGCGACGGGCGCTACCATCCCGCCGAAGTGATCACTGGACGCGAAGGTGGTGGCAAGACCGAGATATTGCAGGGGCTCGCTCCCGGCGAAAAGGTCGTCGCGTCGGGCCAGTTCCTGCTCGATTCCGAGGCGAGCCTGACCGGCCTCACCGTCCGTCCGCTGGAGCCCGCGCAATGATCGCGAAGATCATTCGCGCTTCGGTCGCGGCGCGCGGGCTCGTCGTCGCGGCGGCGCTGATCCTGACCCTGCTCGGGATCGCCGCGGTGCGCACGACGCCGGTCGATGCCCTGCCCGATCTCTCCGACGTCCAGGTCATCATCCGCACCACCTATGCGGGTCAGGCGCCGCGGATCGTCGAGGATCAGGTCACCTATCCGATCACGACGACAATGCTCTCGGTGCCCGGCGCGCGCGTCGTGCGCGGCTACAGCTTCGTCGGCGACAGCTTCGTCTATGTGCTCTTCGACGACGGCACCGATCCCTATTGGGCGCGCAGCCGCGTGCTCGAATATCTGAGCCAGGTGCAGAGCCGGCTCCCCGACGGCGCGCGGGCGAGCCTCGGCCCCGACGCGACCGGGGTCGGGTGGATCTATGAATATGCGCTCGTCGACAAGAGCGGCCGCCACGATCTTGCCGAGCTCCGCAGCCTCCAGGACTGGTTCCTGCGCTTCGAACTGAAGTCAGTGCCGGGCGTCGCCGAGGTCGCGAGCATCGGCGGCATGGTGCGCCAATATCAGATCATCGTCGATCCGCAGAAGCTTGCCGCCTTCGGCGTGACCGCAACCGACGTGGCAGACGCCCTCAAGCGCGCAAACCAGGAAAGCGGCGGCGGCAGCCTCGAACTCGCCGAGGCCGAATATATCGTGCGCGCGGGCGGCTATCTGAAATCGCTCGACGATTTCCGCAGCGTCCCGATCCGCACCGCCGGCGGCGGCATCCCGGTGACGGTCGGCGATGTTGCGACGGTCCAGATCGGCCCCGACACGCGGCGCGGCATCGCCGAACTCAATGGCGAGGGCGAGGTCGCGGGCGGCGTGATCGTCATGCGCGAGGGCAAGAATGCCCGCGAGGTCATCGACGGCGTGCGCGCCAAGCTCGCCGAGCTCAAGCGCAGCCTGCCGCCGGGGGTCGAGATCGTCACCACCTACGACCGTTCGGGGCTGATCGATCGTGCGGTCGACAATCTCACCTCGAAGCTCGTCGAAGAATTCATCATCGTCGGGCTCGTCTGCGCGCTGTTCCTGTGGCACGCCCGGTCGGCGCTGGTCGCCATCCTGACCCTGCCGCTCGGCATCCTCATCGCCTTCATCGTCATGCGGCTGCAGGGGCTCAACGCCAATATCCTGTCGCTCGGCGGCATCGCGATCGCGGTCGGCGCGATGGTCGATGCGGCGGTGGTGATGATCGAAAATGCCCACAAGCATCTCGAACATTGGGAGCGCGATCATCCGGGCGAGGAATTGAAGGGCGCCGAGCGCTGGCGCGTCATCACCGATGCCGCCGCCGAGGTCGGCCCGGCGCTGTTCCTCAGCCTTCTCATTATCACCTTCTCCTTCTTGCCGATCTTCACGCTCGAAGGCCAGGAAGGGCGGCTCTTCGCGCCGCTCGCCTTCACCAAGACCTATGCGATGGCGGCCGCTGCGATCCTCTCGATCACGCTCATCCCGGTGCTGATGGGCTGGCTGATCCGCGGAAAGATCCCGGCCGAACAGGCCAATCCGGTCAACCGCTGGCTGACCCGCGCCTATCGCCCGGCACTCGACTGGGTGCTCGAACGGCCGAAAAAGGCGCTCCTCATCGCCGGCCTCGTCTTCGCCACCAGCCTCTGGCCGATGACCCAGATCGGCGGCGAGTTCATGCCGCAGATGCATGAGGGCGATCTCCTCTACATGCCCTCAGCGCTTCCCGGCATCTCAGCAGCGCGGGCGTCGAGCCTGCTCCAGCAGACCGATCGGCTGATCAAGACGGTGCCAGAGGTCGAAAGCGTGTTCGGCAAGGCGGGCCGCGCCGACAGCGCCACCGACCCCGCGCCGCTCGAGATGTTCGAGACGACGATCCGCTTCAAGCCGAAGGACCAGTGGCGCCCCGGCATGACCGAGGAGAAATTGATCGAGGAGCTCGACGCGCGGGTCCGGGTCCCTGGGCTCGCCAATTTCTGGATCCCGCCGATCCGCAACCGCATCGACATGCTCGCGACCGGGATCAAAAGCCCGGTCGGCATCAAGGTCGCGGGCTCGGATCTTGCCGAGATCGACCGCACCGCGAAGCGCATCGAGGGCGTAGTCAGGACCGTCCCCGGCGTCGCCTCGGCGCTGGCCGAGCGCCTGACTGGCGGCCGTTATATCGACGTCGACATCGATCGCGCCGCCGCGGGGCGCTATGGTCTCAACGTCGCCGACGTGCAGGCGATCGTCGCGGGCGCGATCGGCGGCGAGACGATCGGCCAGACGGTCGAGGGGCTCGCGCGCTATCCGATCAGCGTCCGCTATCCACGCGAGATGCGCGACAGCATCGGCGAGCTCGCGGCCCTTCCGATCCTGACGCCGTCGCGCCAGCAGATCACGCTCGGGACGGTGGCGAGCGTCAAGGTCAGCGACGGGCCGCCGATGCTGCGCAGCGAGAATGGCCGCCCGGTGACCTGGATCTATGTCGACAGCCGCGGCCGCGATTTGCAGGGTCTGGTGCACGACATCCAGCGGGCGATCGCGCGCGATGTCGAGCTGCCCCCCGGCGTCAGCATCTCCTACACCGGGCAGTTCGAGTTCCTCGTTCGTGCGACCGAGCGGATGAAGGTGGTCGTGCCGGTCACGCTCGCGATCATCTTCATCCTGCTCTACCTCACCTTCCGCCGCTGGGACGAGGCGCTGCTCATCATGGCGACCTTGCCCTTTGCACTCACCGGCGGGCTCTGGCTGCTCTATCTGCTCGGTTACAACCAGTCGGTCGCGAGCGCGGTCGGGTTCATCGCGCTCGCCGGCGTCGCCGCCGAGTTCGGGGTCGTCATGCTCATCTACCTCAAGCATGCGCTCGCCGATCGCGGCGATGGCGACATATTGGCCGCGATTCGCGAGGGCGCGCTGCTTCGCGTCCGGCCGAAGGCGATGACCGTCGCGGTGATCCTCGCGGGCCTGTTCCCGATCCTCGTCGGGACCGGCACCGGCTCCGAAGTGATGAGCCGCATCGCCGCGCCGATGATCGGCGGCATGCTGACCGCGCCGCTGCTCTCGATGCTCATCATTCCCGCCGCCTATCTGCTGATGCGCAGGCGCGCGGCCCATCCCGTTCAACCCGAAGGAGAAATGACATGAAGAATTTGACCGCCATCGCACTGGGCATCGCGCTCAGCGCAGGACTTGCCGGCTGCGGCAAGCAGGGCGAAGCGCCGAAGACCGAAGAAAAGGCCGCGATGGCCGATGACGCCGGAACCATGGCGATGCCCGCCGAAACCAAACATGGCAAGGGCACGGCGACCGTGACCGCAATCGATAGCGCGAAGGGACAGGTCACGCTCGATCATGGCGCGATCGCCGAACTCGAATGGCCGCCGATGACGATGGGCTTCGCCGCAAAGCCCGAGCTGCTGAAGGACATCAAGGTCGGCGACAAGGTCGCGTTCGAGCTCGACTGGAACGGTAAGGCCGGGACGATCACCAAGCTCGACAAGGCGCCATAATATCCGCCGGCGCGCGCGGCGAAGCCAGTCGTCGCGCGCGCCAGCCCCTTCCTTCCCCGAACCCGGATGCGTCCGGTCGGATCGATCAATCGGTCTGGAGCGCGAGTTCGGTGCCCGCGATCGCCTCGATCACCCGGCATTCGGCGGCCCGGCCGCCCTCGCAGGAGGTCGCGACCTCGGTCAGCGCCGAGCGCAAGGTTTCGAGCCGCGCGATGCGGATGCCGATATCGGCAAGATGCGCGCGCGCGATCGCCGCAGCCTCGCCGCAATCGCGGTCGGGCTGATCCGAAAGCGCCAGCAGCGAGCGGATTTCGGGGATCGAAAAACCGAGCTGCCGGCCGTGGCGGACGAAGGCGAGCCGCCGAAGGTCGGCCGCATCATAGCTTCGCCGTCCCGAAGCGGTGCGCAGGGCTTCGGGCAGCAGCCCGATCTCTTCATAGAAGCGGATGGTGTTGACCTTGGTCCCGGTCTCCCGGGCAAGGTCGCCGATCGCGAGCCGCTTGGTCATATTATGCTTGATCCTCCAGTGACTGGAGGATGTATAGGCGGTCCTCGTCCGAAGTTGAAGGCGGCAAAGCGAAGAGCGCGCCACCACCATGGAGTGAAGACGCGATGGCGGAGGGATCCGAGAACGGCGACGGCTGCGGCTGCACGGGAGACCCGGTGCGCGCGGAAAAGGACCCGGCCTATCGCCGTGCTCTTTGGATCGTGGTTATCCTAAATCTCGGCTTCGGCGCTATCGAGATCGTCGGCGGATTCATCGCCAACAGCCAGGCGCTGAAGGCCGACTCGCTCGACTTCATCGGCGACGGCACCATCACGCTGGCCGGCCTCGTCGCGATCGGCTGGACGGCGCTCGCCCGCACCCGCATCGCTCTTGCCCAAGGCCTGTTCCTGCTGACGCTCGGGCTCGGCGTCATCGGCGTCGCGCTGTGGCGCGCCCTGACAGCGGTTCCGCCCGAAGCCGAGCTCATGGGCGGCATCGGCTTCGTTGCACTGCTCGTCAATCTCACCTCGGCGGCGGTCCTCTCGCGGTTTCGCGAAGGCGACGCCAATGTCCGCGCTGTTTGGCTGTTCAGCCGCAATGACGCGGTCGCCAATGTCGCGGTAATCATCGCTGCGGGTCTCGTCGCATGGACCGGCCAGGCCTGGCCCGACCTTGCAGTGGCCGCCATCATTGCAGCGCTCTTCCTGCATTCGGCCTATGAAATTCTTCGCAGCGCGCGGACCGAGCTGCGCCAACTGTCGGAACAAGGGATTCGTGGTCAGGCTTGACCCTGTAGTTGCTACAGGGTGCATAAGGCCGGCGAATCGACGCAAAGGGAAATGTCGCGAGCATGCTGGATCGACGTCAAGCTGCCGGCCTGATCGCCGCCGAGATGACGCATTACCGGGCCGCGCGGCGGGCCGGCGATTATCCCGCGGCCTGGCGCGCGCTCGAGCGCGCGCACATCGTTGCGCAGCCCTTCTTCGGCATTCACCTGTCGTCGCATGGCCACATGCTCGGTTTCGCGATGGCGCTCGGCGACTGGCGCGAAGCGGCGGGGCAGATTTTCCGGCTGGCCCTCGTCCCTCTGGGATCGCTGACGGGCCGGATCCCGGCAGGCAATAGTGGGCGGGCGCGGGTCAGCGCGTTCCAACCCATGGCGATTCCATCCGATCTGGCCGCCGCGATGTCACGCCGCGACAAACAGATGACGGGTCGATAGGGGGCTTTATGGCTGGTGCGATGATGCGACTGCTGGTGATTGTGGGCGTGCTGCTTTGCACCCTGCAATTCTGTGAGCCCGCGTCCGCGCATATTGCCGATCAAGGCACCGCCTATTCGCTGGACAGGGACGGCGGCAAGCAAGTGCCGGGCGAACCGGCAAAGAAATTCGCCCATAGCGGCCATCATCATTGCCCCATGGCGCCGGACCAGCATCAGACGGTCAGCGAAGCCCCGCTGGCCCCGGCGCGTGGGCCACTATTTGCCGCGCCGGTCGTGCAGCGACCATCGCGCGTCCTGCCGCCCCTTCTCGACCCGCCCCTCGCCTGACGTCTTGACGCGCTCGCGCATTCGCGCGGCGATCTATCGGCTCAATCGAGGATGGAATTATGTACAGGATCGTTGTTGCCCTCGTGGCAGCCACATCGTGCGTTGCGATAGCGCAGGCACAGGAGGTCGGCACCGAAAGCCGGCAGATATCAGGACCGCTCCTGACGCTCGACGAGGCGGTTGCGCTCGCGGGCGGCAGCGCGCCCGCGGCGGAAGCCGCAGCGGCGGACGTTGATGCCGCAAGCGCAGCCCGCCGAGTCGCGGGGCTGCGCCCCAACCCAGCGCTTTCGGTCGAAGTCGAGAATTTCGTCGGCACCGGGCCCTATAATGGCGTCAATGGCGCCGATATCACGGCAAGCGTCGCGATCCCGCTCGAACTCGGCGGCAAGCGGCAGGCCCGGATCGCGGTTGCCGATGCGGCGGCGCACCGCGCGCAAATCGCGCAGGCGATTGCGCAGGCCGATATCCGGTTCCAGGTCACCGAACTCTATATCCAGGCCTCGGCCGCCGAAGTGCGTGTCGCGATTGCCGAGGACCAATATCGTATCGCCGGCGACACGGCGCGCGCCGCGACCATAAGAGTGCAAGCGGGGCGCGCCTCGCCGCTCGAACAAGAACGCGCCGAAGTCGCGCGCCTGACCGCCGAAACCGAGGCCGAGAAAGCGCGCCGCCTCGCCGATGCCGCGCGCGCCAGTCTCGCGCGCCGCATTGGCCGCCCGGTCACCGGCCCGCTCGATGTCGCGGTACTCGGCGGCCCCGGAAGCGGCACCATGGGTCCGCCCCGCCCTGTATCGGCGGCTGGCACGCTCGCGCTGGCGGCGGCCGATGCCGACCTCGCCACCGCGGATGCCGGCGTCGAACTGGCGCGTTCGCAGCGCGTGCCCGATCTTACCGTCGGGCCGGGCGTTCGCCGGCTCGAAGCCACCAACGATGTCGCTGCGGTGTTCAGCGTCTCGGTGCCGCTGCCGCTGTTCAACAACGGACGCGCCGCGGTCGACCAGGCGAATGCCGAACGGCGGCGTGCCGACGCGCAGCGCCGCGTCACCGCGCTCGATATCGAGCAGAAGATCAGCGACGCCGAAGTCGAGGCTGCCAATGCGGCCGCGGCGGCGCGCGTCGCGAGCGGCCCCGCTCTGTCCTCGGCCATGGAAGCCGCGCGCATTGCGCGCATCGGCTACCGCGAGGGCAAGTTCGGACAGCTCGAACTGCTCGATGCCGAACGGACGCTGACCGAGATGCGCTCCGCGTCGATCGAAGCCCTCGCCTCCTATCAACTCGCCAAGGCCCGGTTGGAACGCCTGACGGCTCCCGCGCCGCTCGAAGGAAATTGACCCGATGACTATCACTATCAACCGAAAGCTGCTGCTCGCCGCGACGCTGCCGCTGTTCCTCGCCGCCTGCGGTGGCGGCGAGACCGCCAAACCCGCCGACGAGCATGGCGAGGAAGAGGCCGGCCATGCCGACGAGGGCAAGATCACCCTCACCAACGAGCAGATCAAGATCGCGGGGATCGCGCTCGGCAGCCCGACCATCGGCAGCGCCGGCGCGCTGCAATTGCCCGCAACGATCGAAGGCGATCCGCAAGGAACGCAGGCCGTGTCGGCCGCGATCGGCGGGCGGATCGTCGCGCTCAACCGCAATCTCGGACAGAGCGTCGGCCGTGGGCAGACGCTTGCGATTGTCGAGAGCCGCGAGGCCGCGCAGCTCCAGGGCGAGGTGCAGGCCACGCGTGCCCGATTAGCGCTTGCCAACTCCAATCTCGCACGCGAGGAGCGGCTGTTCGCACAGCGCGTGTCGCCCGAGCAGGATGTGATTGCGGCACGCACGGCCGCGACCGAAGCCAGGATCGCCTATCAACTCGCGCAGCAGCAGGTATCCGCCGCAGGGGGCGGCGGCGGCCAGCTCAACCGGATTGCCATTACCGCGCCGATTTCGGGCCAGGTAATCGCGCGCAGCGTGGTGCTCGGTCAGACGGTTCCCGCCGATGCAGAACTCTATCGCATCGCCAACCTCTCGAGCGTTTCGCTCTCGCTGAACCTCCAGCCCGCCGACGCCGGTCGTATCCGGCCCGGCGCCGTCGTCTCGGTGAGCGCGCCTGGACGCCAGGCGACCGGCAAGATCAGCTTCGTCTCGCCCGCGCTCGATCCGGCCACGAAGCTCGTGCCCGCAATCGCGATCCTCGACAATCGCGCCGGCCAATGGCGCGTCGGCGAAGCCGTGACCGCCTCGGTCGCGCTGGCTGCGAGCGGCGGCGTCGGCTCGATCAGCGTTCCCGCGACCGCGATCCAGACCGTCGAGGGCAAGAGCGTCGTGTTCGTGCGTACCAAGGACGGGTTCGAGGCTGTCCCCGTGGTGCTCGGCGACCGCGCGGGAGCCAATGTCATCGTCCGCTCCGGGCTCAAGGGCACCGAGCAGATCGCCATCACCAACAGCTTTTCGCTCAAGGCCGAGATCGGCAAGGGCGAAGCAGGCGATGAGGACTAAGCCATGATCGCTCGTATCGTTACCTGGGCGGTCGAAAAGCGCTGGCTTGTCGTCCTGCTCACCGCCATCGCCGCCATAATCGGGGCGACAGCATTGTCGCGCCTGCCGATCGACGCGGTTCCCGACATCACCAACAACCAGATCCAGATCAACGTCCGCGCCCCCGCGCTCTCGCCCGAACTCGTCGAGAAGCAGGTCGCCTTCCCGATCGAGACCGCGCTCGCGGGGATCCCCGGCCTCGATCACACAAGGTCGCTGAGCCGCAACGGCTTCGCGCAGGTCACCGCGGTCTTCGACGATTCGACCGACATTTATTTCGCGCGCCAGCAGGTCGGCGAACGCCTCAACGAGGCAACCGAGAATATACCCGACGGGGTTCGCCCGGAGATGGGGCCGATCGCGACGGGTCTCGGCGACGTCTATATGTGGACGGTCCGCCTCGCGCACCGCAAAGACGATGCGCACAAGGCCGGCGAGCCCGGCCTCCAGCCTGACGGCAGCTATGTGACCCCCGAAGGCGAACGGCTCGTCACCGAGGCCGACAAGTCGACCTATCTTCGCACGACGCAGGACTGGATCGTCACGCCGCTCGTCCGGACGGTTCCCGGCGTCGCGGGCGTCGATGCGATCGGCGGCTATTCGAAGCAGTATCTGGTCGTTCCCGACGTGCAGCGCCTCGCCGCGCTCGACCTCAGCCTCACCGAGCTCGCCGAAGCCCTCGAACGCAACAATAGTGCGGTCGGCGGCGGCGTCGTCGAGCGCAATGGCGAAGGGCTCGCCGTTCGTTCGGACGCGTTGGTCCGCGACACCGCCGAGCTGGCACGCACCGTCGTCGCAACGCGCGCGGGCGTTCCGATCACGCTCGACCAGGTGGCGACGGTCCGCACCGGACAGGCGGTTCGCATGGGTTCAGCCTCTGAAAATGGCACCGAAGTCGTCGTCGGCACCGCGGTCATGCGCATCGGCGAGAACAGCCGGACGGTCGCGACCGCGGTCGCAGACCGGCTGAAGGAGGTAAACGCCTCGCTGCCGCCCGATGTCGTTATCGAGCCGGCGCTCGATCGTACCAAGCTCGTCAATTCGACGATCTGGACGGTCGGCAAGAACCTGACCGAGGGTGCGCTGCTCGTCATTGTCGTGCTTTTCCTGCTGCTCGGCAATTTCCGCGCAGCGCTGATCGCGGCGCTCGTCATCCCGATCACGATGCTGCTCACCAGCTTCGGCATGCTGCGCGCCGGCGTCTCGGCGAACCTGATGAGCCTCGGCGCACTCGACTTCGGCCTCATCGTCGATGGCGCCGTCATCATCGTCGAGAATGCGCTGCGGCGCATGGCCGACCTCCAGCATCGCCACGGCCGCATCCTGACCGTCCAGGAACGTCTCGCGACCGTTGCATCGGCCGCGCGCGAGATGGTGCGACCGTCTGTCTACGGGCAGGCGATCATCATCCTCGTCTATGTGCCCTTGCTCACCTTGAGCGGGGTCGAGGGCAAGACCTTCATCCCGATGGCGCTGACCGTGATCATCGCGCTCGCTTTCGCCTTCATCCTCTCGCTCACATTCGTCCCCGCCGCGATCGCGATCTGGCTTTCGAAGCGGGTCGAAGAAAAAGAGGGCCGCATCATGGCGTGGCTGAAGCAACGCTACGAGCCGGGTCTCGACCGCGCGATTAGCAAGCCCAAGATCACCCTCGGCGCGGGCATCGGGGGGTTCGTCATCGCGATCCTCGCCTTCTTCTCACTCGGCCAGGTCTTCCTGCCGCAGCTCGACGAGGGAGATCTCCTGATCCAGGCGTTTCGCGTGCCCTCGACGTCCGTCGAACAGAGCCAGGCCATGCAAGTGCCGATCGAGCGGATGCTCGCAAGGCAGCCCGAGGTCGCGATCGTCTTCTCGAAGACCGGCACGGCGGACCTCGCGTCCGATCCGATGCCGCCCAACGCGACCGACAATTTCGTGATCCTCAAGCCTCGCAAAGAATGGCCCGACCCAAGCCTCCCCAAGGCCGAACTCGTCGAGCGGCTGGAGAAGGAACTGAACAAGATCCCGGGCAATGCCTATGAGATCACTCAGCCGATCCAGATGCGCTTCAACGAGCTGATTGCGGGCGTGCGCGGTGACATTGCGATCAAGGTCTATGGCGACGACTTCGACGCGATGAACGCGACCGCGCAGCAAGTCGCCGCAATCTTGCGGAAGACCGAAGGCGCGAGCGACGTGCGCGTCGAAGAAACCGAAGGTCTCTCGATGCTCGACATTCGGGCGAACCGCGACGCGATGGCGCGGCTCGGCGTCAGCGCGCGTGACGTGCAGGATGTCGTCACCGCAACGATCGGCGGCCGCGAGGCCGGCACGATCTTCGAAGGCGACCGGCGCTTCCCGATCGTCATCCGGCTGTCCGACGCGCAGCGCGCTGACCTGTCGGTGCTCGAACAGGTACAGGTCCCGGTGGCGGGCGGCGCCTTCGTGCCGCTTGCGAGCGTCGCCGATATCCGTATCGTCGAGGGACCGAACCAGATCAGCCGCGAAAACGGGAAGAGGCGCGTCGTCGTCCAGGCCAACGTCCGCGGCCGCGCGATCTCCGACGTCGTGGCCGACGCCAAGGCCGGCATCGCTAAGGATGTTCGCCTCCCCGCCGGCAGCTACCTTGAATGGGGCGGCCAGTTCGAGAATCTCGCCTCCGCACGCGACCGGCTTCAGCTCGTCGTCCCGGCCTGCTTCATCCTGATCCTGCTGCTGCTCTATGGCGCGCTTCGATCGTCGCGCGATGCGGCGATCGTGTTCACCGGGGTTCCGCTGGCACTGATCGGCGGCGTGCTAGCACTGTTCCTGCGCGGGATGGACTTCTCCATCTCGGCAGCAGTCGGGTTCATCGCGCTCTCGGGTATCGCGGTGCTCAACGGCCTCGTGATGGTGTCGTCGATCCAGGAACTGATGCGCTCGGGCATGGCGCGGGCCGAAGCCGCAAGGCAAGGCGCGCTCATGCGCCTTCGCCCCGTCGTGATGACCGCGCTCGTCGCCAGCCTCGGGTTCGTGCCGATGGCGCTCGCGACCGGCGCGGGCGCCGAAGTGCAGAAGCCGCTCGCGACGGTGGTGATTGGGGGACTGATCTCGGCGACCCTGCTCACGCTCTTCGTACTTCCGACCCTCTATGCCCGCTATGGCAGCCGGGAAGCCGACCTGCGGGAAGATCATTTGCAGTACGACGACAGCCTATCTGCGAGCACCCCCTAATGATCAGCACGACAAGACGCGCGGCACGCAAGGCTGCGGTTCTGTTGAACCGGCGGGCGACCATGCTGCTCGCTGGCGCCCGGGCGCCGATTCTCGACGACTTCGTGAACAGGTTGCCACATTGCCCGGCGATTCACATCGTAAGGGATCAGAATTCTAAAAATCTGGATCCAGGTCCAGCCCGGAACGGATGAGGTGCTCGTCACCGGAAGCGCCCAACGAGCCGGGACGAGCAGAGTCGTAAACCGCGGGCATCTTCACGCTTCCGCCGACATCGTCGGTGGAAGCGAGTCGATCATCGCAGACGCGCGCTAGACCTGTCCGATTTCCCCGTGCGTTAGATATTCCGCCCGGTTCGGCGTATCTATACCGATTTGAACATCTATCTGCTCCGCAACCGCTTGGCTGGAGTGGGTGGAAATCGCTGCCGGAGAACATGACAACGTCCTCTTCCGCCTCGGCCGGGCAGCCGTTTCCGAAGGGGTCACGCCGTTGGCGTTCCACTCCAGCAATTTTGACGCAACCCAGCCGATCGGAGGGACCGACTCATTCTACTGCGCGCTTGGGCCCCGATCCGGTAGTTGCAGCACGCTAAGCGCCAATCCTTTCCTAGACACACCCGTCGGCTCGCCGTCATCATATTACGTCCTTATTACGCGAGACGAAATGCGGCTCGACGTAACGCGGCATATTACGCCGCCTTTTGGCGTAAGTGACTGGAATTACTAGGAAAACTGGAGCGGGCGAAGGGATTCGAACCCTCGACCCCAACCTTGGCAAGGTTGTGCTCTACCCCTGAGCTACGCCCGCTCTGGCGGCTGGAAACAGGTCGGTTCCAGCGGGTGAGGCGGGCGATTAGCACCGGCTTTTTGACTCGGCAAGCCCTGTTTGCGATTTTCTGCGAAGGGTTGGCATATCCGCCGCAAATCCCACATAAGCAGTAGCAAGAGTCCCGGCCGCATCGGCGGACGCGACGAGAAAACAGCAACAGGAGCATATTGCGTGGCTACGCTCGGTCTGAACCCCACTGAAAAGGAAGCCGTCGAAGCCTTCCGCCGCGATGTCGTCGAACCATCGATGACCAGCCTCGTCATCCTCGATTTCTGGGCCGAATGGTGCGGGCCGTGCAAGCAGCTGGGTCCCGTGCTCGAAAAGGTCGCGGCGGATTATGCCGACAAGGGCGTCGTGCTGGTCAAGGTCGATGTCGATGCGAATCGCTTCATCGCGGGGCAATTCCAGGTCCAGTCGATCCCGACGGTCTATGCGATCTTTCAGGGTCAGCCGGTTGCAAACCTGACCAACGCGCGCACCGAAAGCCAGTTGAAGGCGATTCTCGACCAGTTGCTCGGACAGCTCCCGATCGAGAGCGAAGCGAGTGCGCGCGCCGTCGAAATCGCCCCGCTGATCGAAATGGGCGAAAGCGTGATTGCCGAAGGCGATGGCGCGCGCGCCGCGAGCATCTTCGCGCAGATCCTCGACATGGCGCCCGACAATGCCGCCGCGCACGGCGGTCTTATTCGCGCGCTGTTGCTGTCCGGCGACATCGAAAGTGCGCGGGCCGCGCTCGAAATAGTGCCCGTCGACATCGCCGAAGATCCTGCGATCGCGCAGGCGAAAAGCGCGCTGGCACTGGCCGCCGATGCCCCCGATGCCGGCGAACTGGCGGCGTTCGAGGCAGCGGTCGCGACGAACCCCGACGATCATCAGGCGCGATTCGACCTCGCCGCCGCACAGATCGGTGCAGGGCAGCGCGATTCCGCCGTCGACAATCTGCTGCACATTGTGGCCGCCGACCGCGAATGGCAGGATGGCGCCGCGCGCGCCAAATTGCTGTCGCTGTTTGAAGCCATCGGCCTGGAGGACGCGTGGGTCGGCGCGCAGCGCCGCCGCCTGTCGCTGATTCTGTTCGGGTGATGGGCGAAACGGCGCCTTTGACGGTCCAGCGGATCGCGATCTTTCCGCTAACCGGCGCGGTCTTGTTTCCAGGGCTGCACCTGCCGCTGCACATCTTCGAGCCGCGGTATTCGGCGATGGTGCAGGAGGTGCTGGCGCGCGACCGGCAGATCGGGATGATCCAGCCGCGCCAGATCCCCGGCGAGGAGGATCGCGAACCCCCTGCGCTCTATGACGTCGGCTGCGTCGGCCGTATTATCGATGTCGAAGCGCTCGACGAGGGCCGGTTCAACCTGGTGCTCGAAGGCGTCGCGCGCTTCCGCGTCCGCCGCGAGCTCGACGTCACCACGCCGTTCCGGCAGGTCGAGGCGGAAATCGAGATCGAGAACGACGACGATGCGGCGCTGGCGAGCATCGAACGCGCGAGCCTGGAGCGCGAGGCCAAGCGTTTCGCCGCGCGGCAGGGCTATGTCGTCGACTGGGATTCGGTCGGGCAGCTCGACGATGCGACGCTGGTGAATGGCATCGCGCAGGTGGCGCCATTTGACGCTGCCGCAAAGCAGGCGCTGCTTGAAGCGACGCCGATTGATGCGCGAGCCGAACTGGTCGTCCAATTAATGCAGTTCTTTGGCCGTTTTGACGGCGACGACGGCCGCGCCACATTACAATAGCTGCTCAGTGCGGCTTTCGCCCGGCATGACGGATCATGTCGGCCAGCGCGCGGCGCACGATGTGGCGATCGCTCTCGCGGAGCCGGTCCGCCGAGTCGGTCAACGTCAGATGGTGGCGGACCAGTTCCTGTTCGGCGGCGACGCGAAGCGCGATCCGCCCGTCACCACCGTGCCGTCCGCACGATAGGCTGGCGCGCCGACGCCCAGCCCAATCGCTGACGAGACGATCCCCGGCAAGCGCCGCGAGCACGTCGGCGGCGCCTTGTTCGGTCGCGGTCTCGGCCGCCGAATCGATCAGCCAGTCGTCGGCGCCATCGTCGTGCAACGCGTCGAGCGACAAGGTCGCGGTGACATGTCGCCGCCCGGCGCAACGCTGATCGCCATGAAGACGATGGCGCAGCGCCTGCAATTCGGCGCGCAATTGCCAGTTCACATAAGTGGTGAAACGCGCCCGCGCGGGATCATAGCGCCCGGCGGCACGGTGGAGCGCGATCGCGCACACCTGTGCGGCATCCTCTGCGACATCGGCCAGGCCGTAGCTGCGGGTGAAATAGCGGATGCGCGGGGCTGCCAGCGCAGCGAGCCGCGCAAACGCCCGGTCTGCCGTGGCCCGCGCCCGCGCGCTGGGGGTCGCATCGAGCGCGGTTCGTGCCTGAATATAATCGGTTACCGCGCCTTCGAGCGCATCGCTTTTTGCCGACATGGCCCCTACCCCATCCTGTCGCGGCTTCGTTGCCGCGCGGTCAGGGATAGGAGGTCATGCTTAGCAGCGGACTGCCGGAGCCCTAGGTATTACTACCTAGCCAACCCGCTCGATACGAACGGAATGAACGTTGGCGTTTAGACCTCTGCACCCGCCAGCAGCCGCGGCAGGTCGCCCGCCTCGCCGCGCGCCTCGTCCATGAAGAAGCGCTTGAGCAACGGCATGCGCTGGACCGCGCCGAGCCCGGTGCGGCGCACCGCCGCGGCGGTCCTGCCGGGAACGCCGAACAGCCGCGTCAACCCGTCGGTCGCAAGGCTGACCATCATATTGTCGAGCCCGCGCCAGCGCTGATAGCGCGCGAGCAACGCCGCATCGCCAAGGTCGAGGCCGAGCCGCGCCCCTTCGACCAGCACTTCGGTCAGCGCCGCGACGTCGCGGAGGCCAAGGTTGAGCCCTTGTCCGGCGATCGGGTGAATGCCGTGCGCCGCGTCGCCGACGAGCGCGATCCGGTCGGCGACGATCGACGCGCTGTGATGGAAGCCCAGCGGATAGGTCATGCGCGGCGCCACGAGGTCCATCCCGCCCAGCACGCCGCCCGCGCGCTTTGTCAATTCGGCGACAAAACCACGGTCGCCGAGCTTGGCAAAGCCCGGCCCATCCTTTTCAGATACCGTCCACACAAAAGCCGAGCGGTGCCGCCCCTGTTCGTCATCGACGAGCGGCAGCAAGGCGAAGGGCCCCGAGGGATAGAAGATTTCGTGCGCGACATTGCCGTGCGGTTTTTCATGCGCCACCGCACCGATCATCGCATGATGATGGTACGACCAGTTGGCAATGCTGAACCCCGCCGCGTCGCGGGTGGGCGAGCGGCGCCCTTCGGCCACGATCAGCAATGGCGCGTTCAGCCGCGTGCCGTCGGCGAGCGTCAGCGTGACACCATGCACGTCGATATCGCGCGACACGACCTCCGCCGGCATCAGCAGGCGGATGAGCGGCGCGTCGGCCAGCCCTGCCGCCAGCGCGATGCGGAGCTGGCGATTCTCGATCATCGTCCCCAGTGGCGGCGCGCCGTCGGCGGTGACGAAATCAAGCTCGCCGCCGCGGCCGCTGTCGGGCGCGCCGTCGCCGACCTTGATCGCGCGGATCGGACAGCCATGACCGGCGAGCCGTTCTGCAATCCCCAGCACCTGGAACATCTGCCATGTCGCGCTGGCAATCGCCGAAGCGCGACCATCGAACCCCGGCGCAATCGTCCGGGTCGGATCGGCCGGGTCGACGACCTGGACCGACAGGCCGTGGTGCGCCAGCGCCAGCGCCAGCGTCTGGCCGACCAGGCCTCCACCCGAAATCAGGACGTCGCTGCGCAAGGTCTCGCTCATTCATTCGCCCTAGCGTGGGGCGGGGCGGTTGGAAAGGCCGGGTGTGGCGGTGGCGGCCCGCTTGACGGCGAGTCCGCCCCATGCGCATATCGCGGTGGTTAACTGACAGGGACCGACAAGAGCATGGCTAGCCGCAAGGCCGCACCCGTAAAGGCCGATTGGCGGACGGTTTTCCGCCAAAGCATCGCCCGATCGCTCGTGATCGCGGCGGCGGCTCTGCTTGGGTTATTCACGCTGTTCCTGACCTTGGCGCTCCTCACCTATGACAGCACCGATGCGGCGCTCAACACCGCGGCGCACGGCACCGCGGCGAATTGGATGGGCAGTGCCGGCGCATGGTTCGCCGACCTGGGCCTGTCGATCGGCGGCGTCGCGGTGATCCTCCTGCTGCCGCTGCTCGCCGTGATCGCGTGGCGACTCTGGACCGGCGAGCCGCAGCCCTATTGGCCCCGCCAGCTTGCCTACAGCTTTATCGGCATCCTGCTCGTCGGGCTGGGCGCGGAACTCTGGTCGCCTGCGACCAATGCGCCGATGCCGGCGGGCTGGGGCGGGATCATCGCGCTGCTGCTCGGTGGTGCGGTTGCACCATTGTTCGCGCAGGCGGGCGAGCCCGCGGCGGCGCTGATCCGCTTTGCCATTATCCTGCTGCTCGTGGGGCTGGGCCTGTGGCTTGCATGGCGCGCCCTGCGCCTCGAAAAAGGGTGGGCGTCGCGCTTCCGGCTGCCCGCGGCCGAAAACCGCCGCGTCGCCGAACCCGCGCGGGCGGCCCAAGAGGACATGCGCGCGCCGGAGTTGGCAGACCGCGTGGTGCGGCCGCGCGCCGTCGCCGAGCCAAGCGACCGTGCGCCGCCCGAAATCGCCGATCCGGCCCAGCGGACCGCGCCCTCGAAACCGAGGCCGAAGCCACAAACCGAACTGTTCACCAATTACCAGCTGCCATCGATCGATCTGCTGGCGCCGCCACCGCCGGGTCCGACAGGTCAGATCGACAAGGCGGGGCTGGAGCGCAACGCGCGCCTGCTCGAATCGGTACTCGAGGATTTCCAGGTCAAGGGCGTGGTCACCGCAGTCCGCCCCGGCCCCGTCGTCACCATGTACGAACTCGAGCCCGCGCCTGGGACGAAGGCCAGCCGCGTCTCGAACCTCGCCGACGATATCGCACGCAACATGTCGGCGCTGTCGGCGCGCATTGCGCCGATTCCGGGCCGGACGGTAATCGGCATCGAACTGCCCAACGCACACCGCGAATCGGTGGTGCTGCACGAGATCATCGGCAGCGCGCTGTTCCAGGATCAGACCGGCGCGCTGCCGATCATCCTCGGCAAGAATATCAGCGGCGACGCGATGATCGCCGACCTTGCGCCGATGCCCCACCTGTTGATCGCGGGGACCACCGGGTCGGGCAAGTCGGTCGGGCTCAACGCGATGATCCTGTCCTTGCTCTATCGCCTTGGTCCCGATCAGGTGAAGATGATCATGATCGATCCCAAGATGCTGGAACTCAGCGTCTATGACGATATTCCGCACCTGCTCGCGCCCGTCGTGACAGAACCCAAAAAGGCGATCCGCGCCTTGAAATGGGCGGTGGAGCAGATGGAGGACCGTTACCGGATGATGTCGTCGCTGTCGGTGCGCAACCTTGCGTCCTACAACGACAAGGTGCGCGGCGCGCTTGCCAAGGGCAAGTCGCTCGGCCGCCGCGTCCAGACCGGCTACGATCCCGACACCGGCCAGCCGGTCTATGAGGAAGAAACGCTCGATTATGCGCCGCTGCCGCAGATCGTCGTCGTCGTCGACGAACTTGCCGACCTGATGATGACCGCGGGCAAGGAGGTCGAATTCCTGATCCAGCGGCTCGCGCAGAAAGCGCGCGCGGCGGGCATCCACCTGATTCTCGCGACGCAGCGCCCCTCAGTCGATGTCATCACCGGCGTCATTAAAGCGAACCTGCCCACGCGCATCAGTTTCAACGTCACCTCGAAAATCGACAGCCGCACGATCCTGGGCGAAGCGGGTGCCGAACAATTGCTTGGCAAGGGCGACATGCTGTACGTCCCCGGCGGCAAACAGATCACGCGTATCCACGGTCCCTTCGTATCCGACGACGAGGTGCGCGCCGTTGCCGATCACTGGAAGGGTCAGGGCCGCCCCGACTATATCGAAAGCGTCACCGAAGACCCCGAGGACGGCGGCTTTGCGATGGAGGGCGCCCCCGCGGGCGGCGACAGCGCCGAGGACCGCATGTACGCCAAGGCCTGCCAGATCGTCGTCGAAAGCCAGAAGGCATCGACGAGCTGGCTCCAGCGGCAGTTGCGGATCGGCTATAATAGTGCGGCTCGCCTGATCGAACGCATGGAAGAGGAGGGGCTGGTCAGTCCGCCCAACCATGTCGGTCGCCGCGACGTGCTGACCGACCAATATGGGCAGCAGCGATAAGGAACCTTTGCCGTCCTTGCGCCTTGAACAGCATCTGACCGCCGGGTTCAGCGCAAGTTCAATGCCTGCCTGCGATGGACGGGACCGATCAATCAAGAATGAGAGCCAGATGAACCTGAAGACCCCCCTCACGCGCCTTGCCGCTTTTGCGCTCGCTCCCGTGGCCGTCGCGGGCCTCGCGGCCGGGGCGCCCGCCATCGCCCAGTCGTCGAGCGCACTCGCATCGGTGCAGTCGCATCTGCGATCGACCAGCTCGATGACGGCAAATTTTGTCCAGACCGACCGGAACGGCCAGCGGCTGAGCGGCCAGCTGACCCTGAAGCGTCCCGGCAAGATCCGGTTCCAATATCAAAAGGGCGTGCCGCTGCTGATCGTCGGCGACGGCAGTTCGCTGACGATGATCGATTATGAGGTCAAACAGGTGCAGCGCTGGCCGGTGAAGAATTCGCCGCTCGGCGCGCTGCTCGACCCCGATCGCGACCTGTCCAAATATGCCAAGGTCCTGCCGACCGGCAACGATGGCGTTTTGAGCGTCGAGGTCAAAGACCCGAAGCGTCCCGAATATGGCACGATCACCATGGTCTTCGTCCGCGACGGGTCGGCGCCCGGCGGATTGCGGCTGCGCGGCTGGGTCGCGCTCGATTCGCAGAACAACCGGACGCGCATCGACCTCAGCAATCAGAAATTCAACGTTGCGGTCGCCGATTCGGCGTTCAGATGGACGGACCCCCGCCCCAAACAGCGTGGTCGCGCGGGCTGACGCCAGACGCGCCCGGCGTATCGACAATGATGCGGCGTCGAATCCCGATCGGATTCGGCGCCGTTTTTCCGCCCAACCGACATCCTGCATCGACGAACTGCAAAAGTGACGCGAAGCCGTCCATTTCGTTCAGCTTGGCGACAGGGAATAGCGGCTATTTCGACTCTCGAAGGCGCCAACACGGCCCCCGGATTTGGGTTTCCCCCTGTTGCCCCACCCGGGCTGCCAGGCACCTTCATTCAAGAGCGTGACGAACGCTGACCTTGAACCCCCGTTCCACCGCCCCTGGGACGGGGGTTTAATTTGTCCGGCGTGTTTTTCCGCTGACACGGCCTTGCTGCACCAGCCCGCAATCGCATTGCGAACGGCCCCGCGCACCGATAGAGCCACCGCATGACTCGCACCAGCATCGCTTCGTGGAACATCAACAGCGTCCGCGCCCGAATCGGTATCGTCGAAAAATTCCTTCGCGAAGAATCGCCCGACATCCTCTGCCTGCAAGAAACCAAGGTCGAATGCGGCCTGTTCCCGCCCGAAATGTTCAAGCGGCTGGGGTATGACCATATCGTGACCCATGGGCAGCGAATGCATCATGGCGTCGCGATCGTCAGCAAGCTGCCGCTCGCCGACGTGCGCAAATATGACTGGCAAGCGAATGGCGAGGCGCGCCATGTCGGTGTCACCCTTCCCTCCGGGGTCCGGCTCGACAATGTCTATATCCCGGCGGGTGGCGACATTCCCGACCGCGAGCTCAATCCCAAATTCGGGCAAAAGCTCGATTTCTTTGGCCGGATGACGGAATGGTCGCGCGCGCTCGTCGATGCGCCGACCGTTCTGACCGGCGACTTCAACGTTGCGCCGCTCGAAAGCGACGTGTGGAACCACAAGGCGCTGCTCGACGTCGTCAGCCACACGCCGATCGAGGTCGAAACCCTCGCGCGGCTACAGGCGGCGTCGAACTGGGTCGATCTCGGGCGCCATTTCGTCCCGGCGCCGGAGCGGCTCTATACTTGGTGGAGTTATCGCGCAAAAGACTGGGAAGCATCGAACCGCGGCCGCCGTCTGGACCATATGTGGGTCACTCCCGACCTGATGCCCAAGGCGCTGTCGCATCGCATCGTCCAGCCGGCGCGCAGTTGGGAACGGCCATCCGACCATATCCCGCTCATCACCGAGTTCGATTTTTGACCGCCATCGGCGCCCGACAGGCCGCGCGCGCGGTCGATGCCCTGCGGCGCGGCTGGCCGTTCCGCATCGAGGGCCCCGACGGCGCGGTCGACCTGCTCGCGGTCGAAAGCGCGCGCGACGACACGCTCGCCGAATTCGCCAGCCATGACGTGCTCCTGTCGGGCGAACGGGCCGTGACGCTGAAACTCACCAACCAACGCGCCGCGGCAACGCCGGGTCCGGTGCGGCTCGCCAATGCCGGGGGGACCGTGGCGGCCGCTCTCGCGATCGCCGACCCGGCGCTCGACCTTGCAAACCCGCTCAAAGGTCCGTTCCGTACGGTCGCGACGGGCGGCGAGACAGCCGCGGCGGCGGCGATGACGATGGCGCGGCACGCCGGGCTGCTTCCCGCCTTTTTCGTGCGCGAGGCGACCGGCCCTGCCGAAACTTGCTGCACCGCCACCGATGTTGCGGCCTTGCTCGATCCCTCACGGCTCGAAATGGCGGCGCGCGCGCGCCTTCCCGTCGAAGCGAGCGAAACCGCCGAGATCGTCGCTTTCCGTTCGCCCGAAGAGGCGTCGGACCATGTCGCGCTGATCATCGGTAAACGCGACGCGGCTCCGCCCGTTGTCCGGCTTCACAGCGAATGCCTCACTGGCGACGTGCTCGGCAGTCTTAAATGCGATTGCGGCCCGCAGCTCCACGCCGCACTCCACGCCATGGCCGACGCACCATGGGGCGTGCTGCTCTATCTGCGCCAGGAAGGGCGCGGCATTGGCCTGGTAAACAAGCTGCGCGCCTATGCCTTGCAGGACCAGGGGTATGACACGGTCGATGCCAATTTGCGCCTTGGCTTTCCGGTCGAGGCCCGCGATTTCGCGATTGCCGGACGGATGCTCGAATTGCTGCATATCCCCCGCATCCGGCTGATGACGAACAACCCCGAAAAGGTCGCGCGGCTGGAAAAGGAGGGCGTCGAGGTCGTCGAGCGTATCCCGCTCGCGCTGCCGACGAACAAATATAATGAGCAATATCTGGCGACAAAGCGCGACCGGACCGGGCACCAGCTTTGAGGTTCCCTCCCCCTTGATGGGGGAGGCAGCGAGACTTGGCCATTCATGGCCTAGTCGCAGCGGTGGGGGTGAGTTCGCAGGCGTAAACTACGCACGCGAACTCACCCCCACCCAACCCTCCCCCATCAAGGGGGAGGGCTATCCACTAATGCACGAAGCGCGCAACTACGTCGCGGTAACTCCGGCTGACCTTTACCTGCGCGCCCGATCCTAGCACGAGGAAACATTCGCCGTTGGTGTGCGGCTTGACCTGTTTCACCTGGCTGAGGTTCACGATCGTCGATCGGTGCACGCGCTGGAAATTGCGCGGGTCGAGCCGCTTTTCGAGATCCTTCATCGTCTCGCGCAGGATCAGGCTGTTATCGGCGGTATAGATGCACATATAGTCGCCCGCGGCGTCGATGCGTTCGATGCTGTCGACATCGACGCGGAAGATCTGGCCGCGATCCTTGATGTTGATCATCTTTTCATAACGGTCGGCGGCGTGCGCGTCGGGGGCAACCTCGGCGCCATAATCCTCGACCGCTTCGGGCGCGACTTCGGCGAGCACGGTCTTGAGCCGCTCGACTTCGGCGACGCCGCGCTTTTCCGCAAGCCGCTGGCGCACCCGGTCGAGCGCGTCGGCGAGCCGTTCGGGCTCGACCGGCTTTACCAGATAATCGACCGCCTGCGCCTCGAACGCCCGGATCGCATGATCCGAATAGGCGGTGACGAACACGACGAGCGGCGGCTCGACCTCCATAAGTCCCTGAATCACCGAAAAGCCGTCGAAACCGGGCATCTGGATGTCGAGGAAAACGAGGTCGGGCTTGTGCGTCTTGATCTTGCGGATGGCTTCGCGGCCATTTTGCGCGGTGTCGACGATTTCGACATCCGAATGCGGTTCGAGCCGCAGCTGCAAGCCCTGGGTCGCCAGTTTTTCATCATCCACCAGGATGGTTCTGATTGTCATGTCGGTTCGGTTCCAATCGTCATTTGCCCATCGGGCTGAAACGGAAACTCGATCACCACCGTGAAGCCGCCTTCAGCGCCCACATGGACGTCGAACCGATGTTGGTCGCCAAAAGCCTGCGCCAACCGGTCCCTGATATTGGCTAAACCCACGCCGGTCGATTCCGTTGCAACGCCAGTGGTGGGGTCGGTGCGGTCGGCTGACAATCCCGCGCCGGTGTCGGACACGGCAATCCGAACATTTTGACCGGCCAACTGTGCGGAAATCGTAATATCGGCGCCATCTTCCTGCGGCGTCACCGCATATTTGATCGCATTTTCCACCAGCGGCTGGAGGAGAAGCGATGGCAGCCGCGCCCGCGCAACCACCGGGTCAATTGCAAAATGCGGACGCAGCCGCTCCTCGAAGCGCATCTTTTCGATATCGAGATAGAGTTTCAGCGTCTCAATCTCCTGCGCCAGCGTCACCTGCGCGGTCGGCTCGTTCGCGAGCGTGTAGCGAAGGAACGCCGACAGGCGCGACAGCATCGCATTGGCGGGTTCCGTCTGTTTCAGCAGTACCAGCGTCGAAATGCTGTTGAGCGTGTTGAACAGGAAGTGCGGGTTGAGCTGGTACCGCAGCATTGCGAGCTGTGCCGAAGCCGCCTGCGCCTCCAGCCGGATGACGCGGTCATTCTGTTCCTCGAGCTGGAGGAAATAGTTGATCGCGAAATAAAGCGCCGACCAGGCCGCGAGCGACGTCGCGTCGATATACATCGCGCCGAGCAGCAGGCTGGTGAAGCCCGCCTCGCTCGAGGGATTCTGGATCTGCGCGACCCATGCGTCGATGAAGGCCCAGAGCGCCGTCGCGAGACCGGCCAGGCCAAAGCTGACACCCCACATCAAGAGCGGGCGCCGGTTGATGAGCGTGCGGTAACAAACCGACAGCAGCAGCGTCAGCGAAAAGCCGGTGATCGCCGAAATCGTCTGCGGAATCAGAAAGGTGAAGGCTTGCCCGTTGGCAAGGCCCGACACGCCGCGCAGGCCGAGCCAGGCGGCCCAGCCCAACAGCTGAAGATTCCAGAAGGCCCGCACCTTATTGTCGAAAAAAGGGCCAGGCGAAGTCAGTCGGAACAGCGGCATGGGGGTCCGGGCGATAGGAAGGTCAGCGGCCGCGCGCGCGATGTTTGGAACGGGCGCGGACGGTCATTCCGCCGCGACCGGGGCCGCGACATTCTCGCTGCGCACGCGCGCCTGTCCCAGCGGCTGCAATTCGGATCGATGCTTCCACAGCAGTTCCTTATAGCCGATCACGCGTCCGTCGTGCGCGGTCAGCGTTACGGGGCCGATCGGCTGTTCATCGCGCGCGTCGACGAGCACCGGGGTCGAGGGGACGCCCGCGCCCCATTTTTCGCCCCACTGGCGCAGCGCAATCATCGCGGGAAGCAATTCAATGCCCTTTTCGGTGAGCTGGTAGCGAACCTTGCGCCGATCCTCGGCCATGACTTCGCGCGCCATGATGCCATGATCGACCAGCCGCGACAGCCGGTTCGACAGGATGTTGCGCGCGATATTGAGCTCCTGCTGGAACTCCTCGAAATGGTGGACGCCGTTGAATGCCGCACGCAGGATCATGAACGACCATCGTTCGCCCATCGCTTCCAGGGCCAGCGGCAGGGCACAATTGCCCCCATCAAGGTCGTTCAGCAGTTCGCGTAGTTTTCCCATAACCAAAGCCCTAACGTAAAACCTGTCCATGCGCCAAAAAAATATAGTGCCTCCGTTGCATTTCACAACTCAAACACCGGACAGCCTGCCGCCGCCGTCGGCCTTGCGCGCTACAACGCGTTGACGCAGGTTTCGAGGCGTCGGCGGAGCGTGCTGCGCGCCCGGCCGGTCAGGCCGCGAGGCGGTTCCGCGCGACGACGAGCGACCAGCGCGCCAGCGCGGGCAAGCGCGCCAGGACCGGCCGCGGGTCGGCGCGAAACGCGCGGCGCACCAGGTCGAGGCGCCAGCGGCGACTGCTGCGGAGCGCGAGGCCGAGGAGGATCTCGCTGCGGCTGCGCGGCGGAAGCGTATCGGGCAGCGCGCGCTCGACAATCTGCGCGGTCAGCGCCTGGATCTGCTCCGACCGCTGGCTGGTCAGGCTGCCGCCGTGCTTGCGATAGACATAAAGATCCTCGTGCAGTGCGACGAAAGTGAACCGCTGCGCCGCGCGCAGCCAGAAATCATAATCCTCGACCCCGAACAGCCCGGTATCATAACCCCCGAGTGCGTCGGTCACGCGCGCCCGGTAAAGAAAGCAGGCACCGATATTATTGCCATAGAGAAGCCGCTCGACAGGCCCGACGCGCGACACGCCAAGCGTGACACCTGCGTCGTCGATCAGCGCGAAGTCGGCGTGGACGATGTCGGCCCCCGGCTGTGCGTCGAGCGTCGCGACAAGCCGCGACAGCATCTGCGGCCGAAGCAGATTGTCGTCGGATGTCCAGCTGTGCATTTCGCCGCGCGCCACGGAAAACCCGTGATTGAGCGCCGCGGGCAAGCCGAGATTTTTGTCGAGCCGCAGATAGGTCACCCGCGGATCGCCCGCTGCGGCTTCGGCCATGATCGCGGGCGACGCGTCGCGCGACGCGTCATCGACGAGGATCAGCTCGAAATCACGGAAATCCTGGGCCAGAACCGACGCGATGGCATCGGCCAGCCAGCGCGCACCATTGTGCACGGGCATGACCATCGAGACCCGCGGTGGCGGTGTCGAATCAAGAGCTTCGGTCCCCATTTCCCCTCGTCCTACCCGCGACGAACGATGCTTCCAACGGGCTTTACCAAAGTTGCTAACCTCTGGCGGTTCGGCGCAAGCAAATTTCGCATTGCATTTGGGGCGGCATGAACGACATTGGGAGCAATGCTGAGGCAATATGAACTTGTCGAGCGCGTGCGCGCTTATGATCCCGACGTCGACGAGGCGCTGCTCAACCGCGCCTATGTTTTCACCGTGCAGAAACATGGCAGCCAGAAGCGCGCTTCGGGCGACCCCTATTTCAGCCATCCGGTCGAAGTCGCGGGAATCCTGACCGACCTTCACCTCGACAGCGAGACGATCGTCACCGCGCTGCTCCACGACACGCTCGAGGACACGCTGACGACGCCCGAGGAGATCGAGCGACTGTTCGGCGCCGACGTCGGCCGCCTCGTCGACGGCGTGACCAAGCTCAGCAAGATCGAGGCGCAGACCGAGAATGAGCGCGCGGCCGAGAATCTGCGCAAATTCCTGCTCGCCATGTCGGACGATATCCGGGTGTTGCTGGTCAAGCTTGCCGACCGGCTGCACAATATGCGGACGCTGCATTTCATCAAGAACCCCGACAAAAGGCGCCGCATCGCCAAGGAGACGATGGACATCTATGCCCCGCTCGCCGAGCGGATCGGCATGTACGAATATATGCGCGAGATGCAGCTGCTCGCGTTCAGCGAGCTTGAACCCGAAGCCTATGCGACGATCACCGGACGCCTTGCCAAGCTGACCGCCGGGGGCAAGGACAAGGTCGCTGCGATCAGCCGCGAGTTCAAGGAGCTGCTCGCCAAGAACGGCATCGAGGCCGAGGTGTCGGGGCGCGAGAAGCATCCCTATTCGATCTGGCGCAAGATGCAGGAACGCCACGTCAGTTTTGAACAGGTGACCGACATCATCGCGTTCCGCATCGTCACCCCCACCGACGCCGATTGCTATGCGGCGCTGGGCCTGCTCCATCGCAAATGGAAAATGGTGCCGGGACGCTTCAAGGACTATATCTCCACCCCGAAGCGCAATGGGTACAAATCGCTGCACACGACGATCATGCACCAGCAGAATATGCGGATCGAGATCCAGATCCGCAGCCTGGGCATGCACCAGCAGTCCGAATTCGGCTTTGCCGCGCATTGGGCCTATAAGCAGGGCGGCACCGCCCCCGACGGGCAGGCCGGGTGGATTCGCGACCTGATCGAAATTCTGGAGCAGACGCACGATCCCGAAGAGTTCCTCGAAAACACGCGCATCGCGATGTATCAGGACCGCATCTTCGCCTTCACGCCGAAGGGCAGCCTGCATCAGCTGCCGAAGGGCGCGACGCCGGTCGATTTTGCCTATGCCGTCCACACCGGGCTGGGCGACCGCACCGTCGGCGCCAAGGTCAACGGTCGGCTGGTGCCGCTGCGCACGCAATTGTCGAACGGCGACACCGTCGAAATCCTGTCGTCCGACAAGCAGACGCCGCAGCCCGCCTGGCTGGGCTTTGCGGTCACCGGCAAGGCGCGCGCGGCGATCCGCCGCCATGTGCGGTCGAAGGAAAAGGTCGAACTCGCCGCGCTGGGCCGCAAGATGTATGACGAGATCGTCGCGCGCCTGCCCAACAAGGTCGGTGACAAGGCCCGTGCCGCCGCGCGGGAACGGCTGAAACTCGAAGACGACAGTGCGCTTTACGTGGCGATCGCCAAGCAGCGGTTCAGCGACAATGCGGTGCTAGAGGCGCTCGTCCCCGGCATCACCGCGGACATGAAGACCAAGCCCGGCAAGCTGGTTCAGGGCGCAGCGGTGTCGATCGCGGGGCTGACCCCCGGCGTCGCCTATCAGCTCGCCGATTGCTGTCACCCCGTTCCCGGCGACCGCATCGTCGGCCTGTCGCGGCCGGGCGAGGGGATCGAGGTGCATGTCATCGATTGCCCCCGGCTCGCCGACGGCATCGACGCCGACTGGATCGACCTCCGGTGGCAGGAGGACAGCGAGGGCGGCAATGCGCGCCTGTGCATCGTGATCCGCAACGAACCCGGCACGCTCGCCGAAATGTCGGGTATCCTCGCCGCCAATATGGCGAACATCACCAATTTGCGCCTGTCGAACCGCGAGGGCGGCTTTCACACCTATGACGTCGTCGTCGAGGTGCGCGACGTCCAGCATGTGATGCGCATATTGTCCGCGCTGCGCGCGTCGGACACGGTGGTGCAGGCCGAACGGCTTTAGGCGGGATAAAGCGTCCGCTTAGGGGTGGTCAGCGGTCAGCCGGCTTTTGAGCTTGAGGGGCGAATAGCAGACATGAAACGCGTAGCTAGTTTGGTGCCGAGAAGTGATAGGCTTCGACCAAACTGAAGTCCTCTCCTGCGCAGAGGAATCTGCCGCCGCCCTCTTCAAACGTCCTAAATGTCCACCGAACATAATCGATAGCTAGGCAAAGAGCCTGAAAACCATCGCCTCCTGCAACTCTTAGCGGTGTCTGAAATTGGCCTGTTGTCACGATGCAGCGCCAAACAAACTCTGTTTCAAGATAAGGCTGCTCAATCGACAGATCAAAATCGAATGGGTCACCCGTAACTGGTACGGCAGTAAGCGAAAGCGAAACGATGGCGCGACTGGTTTCCATATGACCGGAGATGCATCAGAAAACATCTGGTCGCAATGTCTGCAATCGGTCGAAAGCCGACGCTCCCATCAATTCGCATACAGCAGCGGCGGCCGCCACGCGTTTTCGTCAACCTCGTCGCGGACCTTGTAGACGACGCCTTTGCTGTTCAGGAACAGCTTCTCCATCTCGCGCCGCGTGAAGGGCCGCGATCCGACGCGGCCGAACACGGCCATCTGGCCGCCCGTCTCGTCGACCGCGCGATCACGGTCGAGGCCCTTTGACAGCGCGAGCGCGGGTGACGGGGTCTTTGCCCAGGCGATGAGTTCGGGGGTCGGTTTGGGCGAAAAGCCATAAAGGCCCGGATTATCGGGGCTGGTCAGCTGAAGCACCTTGATGCCGTTCCGCCCGTCGGCGACATAGCCGAACAACGAGGCGTTGGTCGATGCGACGATCACATCCTCGGCATCATTGAGCGCGCCGCCAAAGGTCAGCCCCGGCCAGACGATCGGCGCCGCGGGGCGCGTGACATCGACGATCACCAGCCCGTCCGCCTTCGCCGCGACATACATATAGGTGCGGGCGAGATAGATTTTCCGCGCGTTCGCAAGGCGCACCGTGCCCGCAGGCACCGCGACCGGCTGCGCCAGATTGGTGACGTCGAACAGCTTCACACCCTCGGCATCGGTAACCCAGAGGTAGCGGAACTGCACCGCGCTCGCGCGCGCGTCGGTCAGCGGAAGCTGCGCCGTGACCTTGGGTGCAAGCGGCACCGACAGGTCGAGCACGACCAGCCCGGCGTCGGTGGTGATATAGGCGATGCTACCCGCGAGCGTCACATGCCGCGCCCCCGCCAGCACATTGCCCTCGTTCCACGTCAGCGCGCGCTTCAGCTTGTTGTTGCGGAACTCGGCGTCGGCCAATGTGTCGACGTCGACCAGGACCAGCCCCTCGACGCTGTCGGTGATGACGGCGTAGCGGTAGATGTCGTGCATCACCTGTTCGTGGTTTTCCGGGAAATTCTTCACGATATTTTCGTTGCGCGACACGCTGATCGGCTGGGTGGTCGCGAGCGCCATGCAGGTCGCATTCTTCGTTTTGACATGCGTGTCGTGGCCGAGCGCCGAGAAGGGCGCGCGTATGATGCGTTCGGAGAAGCCCTTGTTGCCGATCGACGCGACGTCATAGACGCGGAAACCGCCCTTGCCCTCTGCCACGAACATATATTCGCCGCGCTGTTGCAGGCAGCCAACCCGCCCGCTCGTCCCCTGGACGATATTGGCAAATTCCTCGAGCGCGTGGGTTTCGCCCGACCCCTTTTTGTCGAAGATCTTGCCGCGCACCCAGTTTTTCAGCTCACGCCCATTCTGTTCGACGTGCAGTTTCCAATAGTCGGGATAGGCATATTTCTGGAGATAACTGCCGATCACCGCCTGCGGTTCGTCCCATTCGGTGACGCGCGTCGCCTGGAAACTGTTTTCCTGACCCGACCAGACGTTCAGGCCGACGAAATTGACGAAGTTGGTGCCGAGCAGATTGAGCTGCGCCATGATCGCATTATTGTCGTCGGCCGCCGACAAGTGGCAGTCGCTGCATTGCTTGGTTTCGGAACGGCGGACCGTGTGCGGGAAATGCGGCGCGAACGCCTGGCTCGAATAGCCCGCCGACGAAATCGGCGGCTGCTGCACATAGATGCGCTCGCGGTTGATGTTCGTCGATGACAGCACCAGCGCCGAGGTCGAGCGGACCGGGGTGATGATGCCGCGCACCTCGCCGTCCGGGCCGGGTTCGCCGGGCTTGGTCAGCTGGTGGCGGCCAAGCTGGAACATCTCGTCGCGCGCCACCTGCGGGTTGTAGGTCGCAAAGTTGCGCGTCTCCTCACCCTCGAAATGGTGCATCTTGGTCTTCCAGTTCGCCTCGATCGGCAAATGGCAGCCGCCGCAGCTGGTCGTCCAGCTGAGGTGGCAGGTGAAGCAGGTCATCTTGTCGTCGCCGTGCGCGCGGTCCTCGCTGGCGATCCCCGGTCCCCACTCATATTTGCCATCCTCGGCGCCCGCGCGTGCCATCAGCTTGGCGCGCGCCGCCTTGGCGTTGAAATGCGGTCCCGGCGTCACCGCCTGCTTGACCAGGCTGACCTGCCATTCGAGCCCCGGATCGACGATCGAACGCTGGATCAGCCCGATCACCTCGGCATCATCATTATACTGGAATTCAAAACGGCGCCGTCCATCGGGGTTACGCAGCAGCGCCAGATTATTGCCCTGCGGCCGCGCCGCGACGTTCGAGGTCAGGAGGTTCGGAAAGGCATCGGCGGTGCCGTGGCAATCCTTGCAGCTGATCTCGACCGCGTTCGCCACTTCGCCCTGGATATAGCCATTGCCGTGGCTGTCCTGCGCGAAATGGCAGTCGGCGCACTGCATCCCCTTTTCGGCGTGGATATCCATCATATGGACCGCCTTGCCGGGGTTGATCCCCGGCGGCACAAACTTGCCCTCGACCCCCGGCTTTCCGGGATCGGCGCTGGACAGGCAGAGGTCGCGTTCCTTCGGATCGGTAAAATGATTACAGCTTTTGCGCCATTTTTCGGGATCGGCGGGGTCGATGATGTTGGCCGTGTCGGTGCCATAGGTCGACATATTGCCGTCGGCGTTCAGCAGATTGCCGCTCCGGTCGCGCTTGAAGATGCCGCGGAAGTTCCAGCCGTGACCATGATAGTCGGCGAACTGGGTGTCCTTGTTGCTGTCGTTGACGTCATAGACGTCGCGCAGAAATTCGACATCGGCCCACAGCCCGCGCGTCGCTGCGGCTTCGGGATTACGTTCGAGCACCTGATGCACTTCGGCAGCGGTCGGATAGCGCTGCTGCTTATATTTTTTCTGATATTCCTCGTCGCTCATCCCCGGGGGGCGCGGCGCGCTGTTGTCGGGCCCCGGCCACATCTGCGGCGCGTCGGATTCATAATCCCACATCGTGTAGCCGAGGTAGGAGTTCAGGAAGATGTTCGGCTGGTGCATGTGGCACGACATGCACTGCGAGGTCGGGATGGCGCGGGTGAAGGCGTGGCTGATCGGATGGCCCGATTCGCCCCGCGCCGGCGAGGCGGGGCGCGTCGGAACGTCGGGATCGGCAGGGTCGACCAGCGCGCCATGACCGCCAGCGGCCTGATGGCCGTCGTCGGCGCCGTGCGCATCGCCGCCGTGCCCATCCTGGGGCTTCCATTTCTTTTCGGCGATCGTCGGATCGACCGTCGCCGTTTCGCCATCGCGGCCATATTTGGCATAGGTCAGGCTGTGCCGCGGTTCGCGATCGTTGGCGTAGACGACATGGCAGCCCGAACAGCCCGAATGGCGATAATCACCGGGCTGGTCGTTGGTGCCCATGAACCAGGACAGCGGGTCGTTGAGACGCGTCTTGTGGATGTTGAGCACGGGGATCGACACGCGCAGCCCGGTGCCGGGACCGCGGTTCGATTGCTTGAGGTCGGGGCGCCCCGGCTCCTCCAGCCGCTGGATGCTGCCCGTCGGGTTCGGCAGGCCGATTTCGGGAAATTGCGTGTTGATGTTGCGCCCGCCGCGCTCGAACACCCGAAAGACGTCGCCCGGCGGCAACACGCTCCAGCGCGGCAGCGGATATATTTTAGCGAGCGCGCCGCGCTTTTTTTCCTCGTCGGTCAATATCTTGTCGAAGCCGAAGCTCGGCTTGCACGCTTCCTTATACTCCTCGGCGGTGAGCCGCGACGAGGGCGAGAGGACGCAAGCGGGCTCGCCGGTGCGCGTATAGGCTTCGCCGAAGATGTAATTCTTATACGGGACGATGCCATTATTATAGGCCGCGCCGCCCCACAGCATCGCGCCGGTCGACATCATCGACCGCTCGGTCGCCTCGATCACCTCAAGGTGGCAGGCGCC
>Ga0155548_114_pt3 | contig 129555 bp, 131 predicted proteins | sample RifCSPhighO2_12_FD_107205 | JGI IMG/M metagenome (GOLD analysis project Ga0155548, IMG submission 107205) | Sphingopyxis sp. RIFCSPHIGHO2_12_FULL_65_19
AGGCCAAGCCGATCGCCGGCAAGAAGAAATAAGATCAGAAAATCGTCCGGGGGACGATTTTCCTTATTTCTCCGCCGGAGGCCGCTCTCGTCATAGCGCCCCGGCCGTTCAGGATTTAGGATTAGGAATTCAAAATGGCTCGTGAACCGCAGCGCCTTCGTCGGCGCGAACGCAAGAATATCTCGTCGGGTGTGGCCCACGTCAACGCGACCTTCAACAACACGATGATCACCATCACCGACGCACAGGGCAATGCGATTGCCTGGTCGAGCGCCGGCATGATGGGTTTCAAGGGCAGCCGCAAGTCGACCCCCTATGCAGCGCAGGTTTGCGCCGAAGACGCCGGCAAGAAGGCCGCCGAACATGGCGTCCGCACGCTGGAAGTCGAAGTCAAGGGCCCCGGCGCCGGTCGTGAATCGGCCCTCCGCGCCTTGCAGGCGGTCGGTTTCCACATCACGTCGATCCGCGACGTGACGCCGATCCCGCACAACGGCGTCCGCCCGGCAAAGCGCCGCCGCGTCTGACGTCTCTTCGGGCACGCTCCGCCGGAGCGCCGCCCGTATAAAATCCTCGCTGGACAGGTGGCCGACCCCCACCCGTCCCGCTCAAAGCAAAGGGAAATCCATGACTGTCAATATCCGGAACTGGCAGGAATTGAAGAAGCCCAGCAACCTGGAAATCAAGGCTGGCAGCGACGGCAAGCGCAAGGCGACCTTCGTCGCCGAACCGCTCGAGCGCGGCTTCGGCCTGACGCTCGGCAACGCGCTGCGCCGCGTTTTGCTCTCGTCGCTCCAGGGTGCGGCTATCACGTCGATCAAGATCGAGAACGTCCTGCACGAATTCTCGAGCCTGGCCGGCGTGCGCGAAGATGTCACCGACATCGTCCTCAACGTGAAGCAGATCGCGCTCAAGATGGAAGGCGAAGGCCCGAAGCGGCTCCAGCTTTCGGCCACCGGCCCCGCGACGGTCAAGGCCGGCGACATCATGGTGTCGGGTGACATCAAGGTGATGAACCCGAACCACGTCATCTGCCACCTCGACGACGGGGCGACGCTGAACATGGAACTCGTGGCCGACACCGGCAAGGGCTATGTCCCCGCAACCGCCAACCGTCCGGTCGACGCGCCGATCGGCCTGATCCCGGTCGACTCGCTCTACTCGCCCGTGCGCCAAGTCGCCTACAAGGTCGACAATGCCCGCATCGGCCAGGAACTGGACTATGACAAGCTGAACCTGACCGTCGAAACCGACGGCACGGTGACCCCGGAAGACGCCGTCGCTTACGCCGCGCGCATCCTCCAGGACCAGCTCCAGGTCTTCGTCCACTTTGAAGAAGCGATGAACGACAGCGGCCTCATCGGCATGGCGGCATCGCCGACCACCGCCGATGAATCGGACGTCAACCAGCTCAATCGCTTCCTTCTCAAGAAGGTCGACGAGCTCGAACTGTCGGTCCGTTCGGCGAACTGCCTCAAGAACGACAACATCATCTACATCGGTGATCTCGTTCAGAAGACCGAAGCCGAAATGCTCCGCACCCCGAACTTCGGCCGTAAATCCTTGAACGAAATCAAGGAAGTACTGTCGTCGATGGGTCTGCGCCTGGGCATGGACATCCCCGGCTGGCCGCCGGAGAATATCGAGGAAATGGCAAAGAAGCTCGAACAGGAACTTCTCGGCTAAAGATAGCCGTCGCCCCAGCGACAGCTGGGGCCGCTATCGTGGCATCGTGCCGCGAGCGATCCCAGCTTTCGCTGGGATGACGATTTCGGGAAAGGGTCGGCCCGCAATCGACCTGGTCTGGGCTACCTCACACGGGCCTTTAACGAACGAAGGAATATATTATGCGTCATAAATCGGGTGGCCGGAAACTTCAGCGCACGAGCGCGCACCGCACGGCCCTGTTCCGCAACATGTCGGCCTCGCTCATCAAGCATGAGCAGATCACGACGACCGTCGCCAAGGCGAAGGAACTGCGTCCCTATATCGAAAAGCTGATCACGCTCGCCAAGCGCGGGGGCCTTGCCAACCGCCGCCTCGCGATGAGCCGCCTGATGGACGATGCGCAGCTCGTGAAGCTGTTCGACGTCCTCGCCGAACGCTACAAGGACCGCAACGGCGGCTATACCCGCGTGATCAAGGCCGGCATCCGCGCCTCGGACGCCGCGCCGATCGCGATCATCGAATTCGTCGACCGCGATGTCGATGCCAAGGGCCAGGATTCGGGCCCCGTCGAACAATATGACGAGGCACTGGAAGAAGCATAAGCTTCACCTCCTTGCACAGGATCAGGGGCGGCGTCCGCAAGGACTGCCGCCCTTTTTCATGCGCAGCGGCCGCGGCTGCTTGGGGATGGAAAGTTGACGTTCGCTGGCCGTCTTTCGTCACCCCGGACTTGATCCGGGGTCTATGACTTCGGCGCCGTGATGGATCCCGGATCAAGTCCGGGATGACGAAGAAACAGGGTCCGCTTTCGGTCTGTTTCAGCCCTTCGGCGCCGCCGTCGACCCGCGCACGATCAGTTCGTGCGGAAGCTGCCGCCGCTCGATCGTCTCGCCGAATTCGAGCAGCAGGTCGGCGGCGGCATAGCCGAGGTCGCGGATCGGCTGGCGGATCGTGGTGAGCGACGGCCAGACGACCTGCGCCAGATCGGTATCGTCGAAGCCCGCGACCGAGAGCTGGTCGGGCACCGAAATGCCCATGCGGTGCGCAGCGGCAAGAACCCCCGCCGCCATTTCATCGCTGCTGGCAAAGATCGCGGTGGGCGGTTCAGGCAGCGCGAACAGAGCTTCGGCGGCGGCCGCGCCCGACTGGAAATCGAACTGGCCGGGATGGATGAGTGCCGCGTCGAAGCCGATGCCCGCGCGCTGGAGCGCCTGCCGGTAGCCGGTAAGGCGCTGGCCGCTGGCGAAATAATTGGCGTGGCCGGTGACAAGCCCGATCCGCCGATGTCCCAGCGAGATGAGATAGGCGGTCATGTCGTCGGCGGCCTGCACATTGTCGATGTAAACCGCGGACGTCGCGGTCAGATCGGTCCCCGGCTGGACGCGCACGACGGGGATTTTGCGGCGGAACAATTCGGCGAGCGCGGTGCCGACGTCGGTCACCGGCGGAGTCATGATGATGCCGTCGAGTTGCGCCTGGTCGATCAGCGCGCCGATGTCGTCGACAAGGCCGGGCGAATTGATGTCGCACGGCTGGATGATCATGCGGAAATTGGCTTCGCGGCATCGCTGACCGACACCCGCCTGCATGTTGAAGATATAATAGGGGCTGGGATTGTCATGGATCAGCCCGATCTGGAACGAGCGCCGCCCGGCGAGCGTGCGCGCGGCGAGGCTGGGGTGATAGTTCAGCCGCGCGACCGCCTCCTCGACCTTTTGCCGCATGTCGTCGCTGACATAGCGTTCCTTGTTGAGCACGCGCGACACGGTCTTGATCGACACGCCAGCGACGCGCGAGACATCCTTGATCGTCGCGCGCGTCATGCGCTGGGCCGCTCCATTCCCGGCTGGAAAATCGCTGTCACGGCTCCGCTTCTCCCCGTCCGGCCCTGCTGACCACGCTGTCTGCTTTGGCGCGTCGCGTCCAGCTCCGCAAGAGAAGCCTTGCGCCCTCGCCTCGCTTGGCGATATGGCCCGACCCTATGACAGCGTTAGACAGAAATGAGCTGACGGCGATGCGCCACGCGCATTGGAACAATCTGCCGAGCGGCGGCGACCTTTTCGGCGAATTGCATCTGGCCCAGACGATGGCCGGAACGGCGCCGAAGAGCAGCCTGTTCCCTGGGCTGGCCGCTTGCGCCGCAGCGTCGGGGGCGGCGGCGTGGCTGTCGGACCATTATGGCTTTCCGATCATCCTTCTCGGCCTGCTCGTCGGCCTCGCGCTCAACTTTATCGCGGCGAACGAGGCGACGCACCGCGGGCTCGACTTTGCGTCGCGCAGCTTTCTGCGCCTCGGCATCGTCGTGCTGGGGCTGCAAGTCACGTTCATGCAGATCGCGGTGCTCGGGCCGGTGCCGTTCGCGGCGCTGATCGTCATCATGGGCGTGACCATGGGGGCAGGATTTGTCGGCGCGCGATTGTCGGGGCAGACCGCTTATGCAGGCCTGCTCGCGGGCGGCGCGACGGCGATCTGCGGCGCGAGCGCGGCGCTCGCGCTATATGGCGTGATCGGAAAGCAGCGGTTGCCGCAAGCCCAGTTTGCGCTGACCCTCGTCGGCGTCTCGCTCGCGAGTGCGCTCGCCATGACCCTCTATCCGTTGCTTGCCGCGCGGTTCGGGCTCAGCGATGCGCAGGCGGGATTCCTGATCGGCGCATCGGTCCACGACGTCGCCCAAGCGATCGGCGGCGGTTACGCCTTTTCCGACGCCGCCGGGGCGAGCGCAACGATCGTCAAGCTGGCGCGCGTCGCGCTGCTCGCCCCCGTCGTCGCACTCGTCGGGCTGTTGCTGAGGCCCGAAGATGGCGGCGAGCAGCGGATCTGGCGCCGCCTTGCCCTGCCCTGGTTCATTGTCGCTTTCTTTGCGATGGTGACGCTGAACAGCCTGGCACCGATCCCCGATGTCGTGCGCGGCGGCGCGCTGACGGCGTCGAAGGCGCTGCTGCTGCTCGCGGTCACGGCAACCGCGATGCGGACGCGGATGGACCTGCTGCTCGACATGGGATGGCGCGCCGGCGTGCCGGTGCTGCTCGCCTCGCTGACCAGTTTTGCCGCTTCGCTGCTCTTCTCGCTCGCGATCGTTTAGAGGCCGAGCAGTTTCCGGGCGTTGCCCGAGCGGATTTTTGCGCGTTCCTCGTCGGTGAGGTCGAGCTTCGCGAACGCCTCGAGCGTTTTCGGGAGCGAGATTTGCGGAAAGTCTGACGCGAGCAGCACATGATCGACCCCGACATTTCGGATCGTCCAGACATATTCGGCCTCGATCGGCGAATCGGCGGCAAGGATCACGCTCGCCGAAATGTCGAAATAGATATTGTTGCCGAACAGGTTTTCCGCGGTGCGCGCAAGAGCAAGGATGTTCCAGAAGCGGAAGCCGAGCCCGCCCATATGGCCGAAGATGAACTTCGTCTTCGGCGCGGCCAGCGCAAGATTGAAGAGTTTCTCATTATCGGCCGGAACGATGCTCGCATTGTCCATCACGACGATCATCCCCCGCGCACCCGCACGTTGGACCAGCGCCAGCACGCGCGGGTCGGCGGCGTCGAATTTCTGTGTGTGCGGATGGATTTTGAGCAGCTTCACGCCGAGCGCGGCGACGCGATCGACCTCGGCGAGCGCGGCGTCGCCGTCATAGGGATGAACCGTCGCGATCGCGATCATGTCGGGATTTTTTGCCGCAAGCGCGATCAGCGCGTCGTTACGTCGGGCGATGTCCGCGGGGTTGCCCGCCAACGCCTGGTTCGGACCGCCGAACCACATTGCGCCGAAGGCATCGACCGATTGGCCCGCCGCCTTCAACTGCGCCCGATAGGCATCGAGCGACGCCTGGCCCATATGCAGGTGGACGTGGGTGTCGACGACGCCGTCCTGCGCAGCGACGGGGACAGCGGGGGTCAGCAGGGCAATCGAAAGCAGCAGGGCTCGCATGATGTCTCCAGTGCGCAGGGAATGGGGGCGCGGGAAATAGGGATGCCCACGACCTGCCACAAAGCGACGCTGCCGCCAATTGCCTGTCGACGGCGGTGGCCGCCGCCGTTGGAACCTTATCTACTTGCCATCCTCGCGCCCTGCCCCACGGCGCCGATGCTTCACAAACCGTCGGCGTCAGTTGGTCCAGTAGATATAATCCTGTCCGTCTTTCCACGGCGCGTTCAGCGGCACGTCGATGCGCACCGGCCCTTCGATGAGGCCGGGCCAGATTGGTTTCGCCATCCCCCGGTTCTGCGCCTCGATCATCGCACTGAGCTGTGCCACGCGCTGCGGGTCGGTGGCGGCCAGGTCGTGGCGCTCGGTCGGATCGGCGGCGAGGTTATAGAGCCGTGCCTTTTCGGGCCGCCTTGTCACCTGCAATTTCCAGTCGCCAGCGCGCACAGCGCGATAATCGCCCGAACGCCAGAACATCGCCGGGCGTTTGGCGGGTCCGGCCAGTATATCCTCGCTGTCGATCGTCCGCCCCTGCGGCAATTTTGCCCCCGCGGCGGCGGCTATGGTCGCGAAGATGTCGAGATGGCCCGTCACGTCGTCCCGTTCGGTCGCGGGCGCGATGCGCCCGGGCCAGCGCATGAAGAGCGGCGCGCGAATGCCTCCCTCGAAAAAGGTCGCCTTCCAGCCGCGGAAGGGCGCATTCAAGTCGGGGATCCCATTATACCAGGCCCCGCCATTGTCGCTGGTGAAGATGACCAGCGTGTTGTCGTCGATGCCTGCCTGTTTCAGCTTTGCCATCACATCACCGATGCGGCGGTCGAGCTGTGCGATCATGGCGCCATAGACGCGCGTCTTGTGGTCCTTGATCTGCGGCAGCCGGTCATAATCGGCCCGCGTGGCCTGTAGCGGCGTGTGCGGGGCGTTGAAAGCGAGATACATAAAGAAGGGCCGGTTCTTGTTCGCTTCGATCGCCTTGATCGCCTCGTCGGCGAAATAGTCGGTCATATGCCCCTTCGGCTGGAAACGCTTGCTGCCGTTGAAGGTCACCGCGTGGCGCAGATTGGCCCAGATAAAGCGGTCGATCGGGTCCCACGCCAGCTTGGCGTTGATGCTGGCGGGGTCATCCTGCGGCAGGAACATTGCGCCGCCGGCCAGAATCGCGAGGCTTTCGTCAAAGCCCTGGCTCTGCGGCTGGAGTTCCGGCGATTCGCCAAGATGCCATTTGCCGATGTGCAGCGTGTGATAACCCGCAGCCTTCACCGCCTCTGCGATCGTGACCTCGCCGGCGGGAACGCCCATGTCGGGATAGGCCGGGATGTCGGGGGTGATCAGTTCCTGATGAAAGATCGCGCGGTGCGGGCCGACGCCTTCGCCGTGCGCCAGATTTTCGGCAAATTCGACCGGCACCGCAGTAAATTCAAACCCGAAGCGCGTCGGATAGCGTCCCGTCATCATCGCGGCGCGCGACGGCGAACAAGTCGCATTGGCAGCATAGGCGGTGGTGAAATTGACCCCTTCGCGCGCGAGTGCGTCGATATTCGGGGTCTTGACGATCCCCCCCGCAACCCCGCCGCCGTTCAGACTGATATCGTTATAACCCAGATCGTCGGCGACGATCAGGATGACGTTGGGCGGCCGCTTGCCTCCCGCCGGGTCGGCGGCCACCTGCGCCGGTCCTTGTTGCCATGCCACCGCCCGGTTCGGCTGCACCGGATTGCGCCAATCCTGGATCATACCGGGCAGACGATATTTATTCGCCTCGAACGCCCAATATCCACCGGCCCCCGCCAGTGCCAGCACGCCGAGCGCGACCCACCTTTTCTTCATCCTCATCCCTTATTTTCCGCGCTGTCGGCAAGTAGTCAACTATTGACACTATATGTGTCATTATATTGGGTGACACGCAAGATTGTTTGACCTGGACGTCAACGGGCGTCAGCAGGGGACCATGGAAACAAGGGTGAGGAAATCGACCGCTTCAAAGGCGACGCCCGAACGCATCGACGGCCGACGCGAACGCGGACGGTCAAGCTACCGGCGCATTGTCGAGGCGATGATGGAGTTGATCGTCGCGGGCGATTTGTCGCCAAGCGCGGCGCGGGTCGCCGAAGAGGCCGGCATCGGGCTGCGCACCGTATTTCGACATTTCGACGACATGGACGCGTTGTACGCCGAAATCACGCGCACGATCACCGAGCGCGTGATGCCGATCGTGATGGCGCCCTATCCCGACCAGCCATGGCGCGCCAACATCGGCGAACTGGTGCGCCGCCGCGTCGATGTGTTCGAGACGACACTGCCCTTTCGCCTTGCCGCCAACATCAAACGATATCAATCGCCCTTCCTGATGGGCCAATATAGCCGCGTCGTGATGCTGGAGCGCGAACTGATCGTCCGTTTGCTCCCCGCTTCGGTGCGCAACGACCGCATCGGGGTCGAGGCGCTGTGTGCTGCGCTGTCCTTCCACACCTGGCGCACCCTGCGCCACGACCAGAGCCTGTCCGCGGACGAGGCGGGGACGGTGATGGGGCAGATGGTCGAAGCCGTGATGGCAAGGATCGTCGAAGAGGCTTAAGCGCTGGGGTCCTGACCCTAGACCCGGCGGCGCCGGCGACGAAAGCCCCAGACGAGCCCCGCCAGCAGCAGGATGATCCCCCCGGCCCACAGCCCGATCCGGATCAGCCGTTTCCGGCCCTGCTGTTCAAACGCATAACGGTTGATCTGTTCGTCCGCCGTGTAGCCCGCGGGCATATCCAGCACCCCGTTCGCCTTTGCATAGGCGCGGTAATCGGCCATCATCGCGGCAAAACGGTCGGGCATCGCCGCGGCCAGGTCGCGTGTCTCGCCCGGGTCGGTTTTCAGGTCGTAGAGCCGCCAGCGGCCATCGCCGGTCGGCGCGAGGTTGCGCACCAGCTTGTAATCGCCGCGGAACAGCGCCGCATTGCCCGACAGTTCATAACCCAGCGGGGCGTCGCCATGGACGCTGCCCGCCGCACCGCCCAGCATGGGCGCAAGGCTGCGCCCGGTGACCGGCTCGACCGTTCGGCCGCGCCAGTCGCCGCCATGACCCGGCACACCGGCAAGGTCGGTCAGCGTCGGCAGAATGTCGGTGACATGGGCAAGCCCATCGCTGATCCCTCCCGCGCGGACGCGTGCGCTGCCCGGCCAGGCGATGATCAGCGGAACGCGAAGCCCGCCCTCGGTCGCGCTGAACTTATATCCCGACAGGGGTGAAGACGCGGCGCTTGCCCAGCCGGGGCCGATCGCCGCAAAGCTGCCGCGCCGGCCGATATTCGCGGTCGACAGATCATATTGAAGCCCCAGGAACAGGCGATTGCGCAGGCTCTGGAACGGGTTGGTCGGCTCGGCGCCATTGTCCGACAGGAAAACAAAGATCGTGTTGTCATAATCGCCCGTCGCCTTCAGGTGCGCGACGAGGCGTCCGACCTCGCGGTCCATCGCGGTCGCCATGCCGCCATAGGCCTGCATCACCCGCACCGCCGCGGCGCGTTCGTCGGTCGTCAGGCTGGCCCAGTCGGGGGTCGTGGGCATCGTCACCAGCGGCGCCCCGGCCGGCATCACGCCCATTGCCGCCGCGCGCTTCGCCCGCGCCGCGCGCAGCGCCGTCCAGCCATCCCGGTACATGGCCGAATAACGCGCGATGTCGCTGTCGGGCGCCTGCACCGGAATATGGTTGGCGAGGAAGTTGACCGACGCGAGGAAGGGCTTGCCGCTGTCCCGGTCGGCCTCGATGTAATCGATCATCCGCTGCACGACGAAACGCGACGAATAATAATCCCTGGGCAGCGTCGCGGGCTTGCCATTTTCGGTCCAATTGGCCTGGTCGTACAGGCCTTCGATCGGGCGCTGCTCGAAATTGTCGGCCCCCGCGTCGGCCAGACTGAAGGCACGATCGAATCCGCGGGCGTGCGGCAATCGGGTCCGGTCGCTGCCAAGGTGCCATTTGCCCGTCAGATAGGTGCGGTAACCCGCCGCCTTCAACAGTTCGGCCATCGTCACCACGCGGTGGTTCATCACCGTATCATATCCGGGCTTGCCGCGATGTTCGTCGGGGATGGTTTCGGGCATGTTGCCGAGCCCGTTGCGGTGGTTCATCACCCCGGTCAGCAACATCGCGCGCGTCGGCGAACAGGACCCCGCGACATGGAAGTTTGAAAAGCGCATCCCCGCGTTCGCCAGCGCGTCGATATGCGGGGTCGCAATTTCGGACCCGAAGGCCCCGACATCGGAAAAGCCCCAATCGTCGGCAAGCAGGATCACGATATTCGGATGCCGCGGCGTGGCGCTTTCCGCGCGCTGCGCCTGAACCGGAAAAGCAGCGACCAGCGCGCCGAACAGGATGATGGCAGCGCGCCGGGACCCGCCTAAGCGACCCGGCATTTAGTGGTCCTCCTGCGCACTGCCATCACTCCCACCCCCTCGGGATATGGCACTTACTATGTCAATATATTGGCGAGTCAATGGGGAGGTTGCGGGGCGGATGGCGCGCGCCCATCCTTACCGCTCGCGATAGTCCGGCGCGCGTTTTTCGAGGAAGGCGGCGAGGGCTTCGCGATGGTCCTCGGTCGCCGAAAGGATCACCTGTTGGCGATCCTCGATCGCCATCGCCGCTTCAAGGCTCGGCGCATCGATGTTGAGATTCAGCGCCTGTTTGGAAAGGCGCAGGCCATGCGGTGCGGTCGCGAGCATCTCGTCGGCCAGGGCAAGGCCGCGATCGAGCAGCGCATCCTCCTCGACGATCTCGCTGACCAGCCCGGCGCGCAGCGCGCGGTCTGCGTCGATGAAACGGCCGGTCAGGATCATTTCGGACGCGAGGCTGGCGCCGACCAGGCGCGGCAGGAAATAACTCGACGCCATGTCGCATCCGCCCAGACCGATGCGGATATAGGCAGCGTTGCATCGAAAGGAGGGCGCCGCGTACCGGACATCGGACGCCAGCAGCAGCGACAGTCCGCCGCCCGCGGCCGCGCCGTGCCCCAGCGCGATAACCGGCTGCGGGCAGGCGCGCATCTTGCGATAGATATTGCCGATGCGCGTCTGGGTGCGCAGCGTGCGCAGCACCGGTGTTTCGTCGCTCGACCGGTCCTCCTGGATGTCGAGCCCGGCGCAAAACCCGCGCCCCGCGCCGCGCAGGACGACCACGCGCACCTCGGGCCGCTCGGCCAGCCCGCCGAAATAGCTGTTCAGTTCGTCGACCAGTCCTTCGTTCAACGCATTGAGCCGCGCGGGCCGGTTGAGCGTCGCAATCTCGACCGCGCCGCGCGCCTCGATCAGCAGTTCGCTCACAATGTCTGCCCATCGTCGACGGTGATCACACTGCCCGTGATGCCCAGCGCGGCGTCGGAACACAGCATCAGCAGGGGCGCATGGAGATCGCTCGGCGGGCGCATCCGCTGGCGCGGAAAACTTTTGACCATCGCCGCGCCGACATCGCTGTCGAACAGGTCGGCGGTCATTTCGGATTCGAAATAGCCGGGCTGGATCACGTTGACGCTGATCCCGCGCCGTGCCCATTCGCGCGCCAGTGCCTTGCCCAGATGCCGGACCGCCGCCTTCGTCGCGCCATAGACCGATGTTGCCGGAAAGATTTTTTCGGCAGTGATCGAACCGATCAGGACGACGCGCCCATGCTGTTTCTCGCGGCTACCCGCCTTGTCGAGACGCCGGGCGCCCTCGGTCGCGGTCAGGAAGACCCCGCGAACATTGGCGGCGAGCAGGAAATCGACATCGGCCGCCGACAGGCTCATCGCCATCTTTTCGGTCGCGACGCCGGCATTGGCGACGATCGTGTCGACAGTGCCGAATGCCGCCTCGGCGGCGTCATAGGCCGCGATCGTCGACGTCTCGTCGGTGACGTCCATGCTCACCGCAATCGCCTGTCCGCCAGCGGCCTCGATCGCCGCGACTTGTTCGGCCAGCTTGTCGCCACGCCGCGCGGCGAGCACCACCTTCGCCCCCGCCGCGGCGAGCGCCTTGGCAAACCCCGCGCCGAGCCCCGACGATGCGCCGGTGACCAGCGCGACGCGTCCCGACAGATCGAAATTCGGTTCAGCGGCCATGATCGTCCCTTTCCTTCGTTTCCTATGCATTGGTCTGGAGTGACGTTTACGTCAACTGGGCGAGTGCCGATGGAAAATCGTCACGCCGGGGTTGACGCCGCCACTTTGTTCCCCTATTGTTCTTTTTGTGCACAACCAACCTCATCCCCCGTCGCGGCTGCCGAGTGCGGCGGACGGGGGATAAAGGGTTCCCATTCGCGGTCCCGCCGCAACGCCCCTCTTCGCAGCACCCGCGGTTTGCAGACTCTGCGTCCACAGCATCTGCGGCATTGATCGTCGCCGCAAAGGGCGCCACACATGCGGTCGTGGGATGGAAAGAAAATTGAGGGGCCGCATCATGCTATCGTCGCCGCCTGGCATCGCCGTGGACCGGAATTAGCCGTGCATGCCGTCGAAGCATTCGAGCTGGTCCTCGCCCTGCTGGTCCTTGTCATCGGGCTGCATTGGCTGGCGCTGAAGCTGCGCTGGCCGCCTGCCACGGCGCTGCTCGTCGGCGGCGGCGCGCTCGCCTTTGTGCCGGGCCTCCCGGCCATCTCGCTCGACCCCGAACTCGCGCTTGTCCTGTTCTTGCCGCCCCTGTTGATGGATGGCGCCTATTACACGGCGCTCGGACGTTTTCGGCGCCACCTCCCCGGCATATTGTCACTGGCCGTCGGCGCGGTGGTTTTCACCACCCTTGTCGTCGGGGTGGTCGTGCGCTGGATCATCCCCGATCTGCCGTGGGCCGCCTGCTTCGCGCTCGGCGCGATCGTTTCGCCGCCCGATGCGGTGTCGGCGCGCGCGGTGCTGAAGGGGGTGCATCTGCCGCGCCGGCTCGAAGCATTGCTGGAGGGCGAAAGCCTGCTCAACGATGCAACCGGCCTGATCCTGTTCCGCTTCGCGGTCGCGGCGACGCTCAGCGGCGTCTTCCATACCGGCGAGGCGGTGCAGAGCTTCGCGGTCGTCGCGATCGGCGGAGCGGGCGTCGGCGCAGCCGTTGCCGCGGGCTGGATATTCCTTGCCAAGCGGTTGCGCGACCCGATGCTGATCATGCTCATCACCATATTGCTGTGCTGGGCCGCCTATCTCGCCGGCGAGGCGGTGCATGTGTCGGGGGTGATCGCGACCGTTACCGCGGGCCTTGCCCTGGGCTGGTATCAGCATGTGATCCTGCCGGCGGACGTGCGCCTTCGCGCCAGTTCGGCGTGGCAGATCCTGGTGTTCGTCCTCGAAGCACTCGTCTTCATCCTGATCGGATTTTCGCTGCGCGGCGCGATCGAGCGGATCGGCGGGATCGGGGCTATTCCGATGTCGATGATCAGCGTGATCGTCGCCGTGGTCATCACCGTCGCCGCCGCGCGCTTCATCTGGATATTCGGATCGGAAGCGATCTTGGGCCTCGCGCGCAAGCTGGGAATCGAACGCGCCCGGCCGCTCGGCTGGCGACAGGCGACGGTGCTGAGCTGGGCGGGGATGCGCGGCGTCGTGACGCTGGCGGTGCCGCTAACCTTACCGATCGACATGCCGGGCCGCGACATGATGCTGATCTGTGCCTTTGCGGTGATCTTCGCTACCGTCGTCGTACAAGGATCGAGCCTGGGCGCGCTGATCCGCCAGATCCAGCCCGTCGATGCCGATCCGCCCGCAAAAATGGCGATGCCCGCCGCCGAAGCGGCGATGGCACGGGCACGGCTGGCCGTTATCGAGGAACTGGCCTATGACGCCGACGGCACGCTCGTCCATCCGCAGATGCTCGAAGAGCATCGCAAACGGATGCGGTTCATGGAACGGTACGAACAGGATGCCAGCGCCGAAATGGATAATCTGCGTCCGCATTTCGACGTGCTGCTGAAGGCGATCGCCGCGGGACGCGCCGAACTGATCCGCATCCACCGCGCGGGGCTGATCGAGGATGAAGTGCTCCACGAGCTCGAACGCGACCTCGACGTCGAGGAACTCGCCATGACGTTGCAGCGCGGCGAATAGCGCGGCCGCCCGGCTTGCCCCGCCCCGGCCTGCCGCCGTCATCGGCATTCGATTTCGATGATTCGCACCGGCTGGCTGGGGCGGCAGGAACCTCACCTAAGGAAAAGCTGCACCCCAAAAAGCCCTGTTTTCGGCCAATTTCGCGTGGCACCAGTTGCGACTGGCTACACTCACTGGCTACAGTTAGTGGCATCACAGACCAACCGCAATAGAACATCGGTGCGGCGTTCCCATGCAGGCGCTCAGGGTCTTTTGCTGCGCGCTGTGACAGCCGTGCGGTAGCCGTAATTCGGACGTGGCACGTCGCCTGATCTCGCTCGAATGAAGGCATTTTCCCCGTAGCTACCCCGCCTCGCACGCCCTGTCCTACCACAGAGATCGCCCATCGCTCCGCGTCCACTAGGTTAATCCTTAAACAAACGACTGCCTGTGCGGCGACTGCACCTTAATCAGCGGCGCCAACTTACCTTAGCAACGACCAAGCACGTCCATTCACCTAGGCAGCAGCGCCGCGATGATGATCCCAGAATCTAAGTGGGGTCAACCTTGGTGCGGTCGGGCGCCCATTACGTTGCGCCCAGATCTATCGAAATTCGAATAAATGAAAAAAAAATTCTGAGTAGCTTGGTAGCAGCTTTCGACGATCCTATAACTCAGGGTCGGCGGAATAATATCGTCCGACGAGCTTTGAACATTAGCTCCAAGGAGAATGAGAATGAAGACCAGTTTTAATCGAGAAATTGCGATGGATTTCCTGATTTGTCTCGGCAGGATGATAACCCTTAGACGAGAAGTAGACGGGATCCCTTTCAGAGAGGCTGCATTCACTGTTGCTGAAGCAGGGAATGAGCATGGTTTTGAGCACGCGGTAAAAGAAGCCAACAAAGACCTGATTGTGCTTGCCTTCAAGCCCGGGAAGGAACGCCGTGGGCCCGCCAACATCGCGGTTTATGAGACCTATGACGGTAAAGTGAAGACGTGGCCTCGATGCTCGGTATGGGTTCTTTCCAGGGAAGGACCGGCTCTGATAGTTCCCAAGGGCGCGGATTTCGGCTTCGCTTATCACGATGCGGCACTTTGTCGGGTATTGGAAATCCCGTTGGACCATCGGGCTGATCGGATCAAAATGGCGCGTAAGATCCTGTCACTGATGCCGCAGATCATGGCATGCGATCCCAATCCTTATGTCAGGGTTCATTGATCTCCCTGGGCGCAACGAGAGGTCGCTGGCAAGGCCGCGCTCCCGATTGGAGACGAAATAAGTATCATGGCGCGAGCGAACACCTGCCATCTGATGAACCCCTGATATGGGGCTCGCATAATGACATATCCGCCTGGGCTCAGCAGATTCCCTTAGCGATTAGTCGGATAGAGCGAACGAAACGTCGCCATACGCATCGTCGAGCGCATGCCGGCGCGCAACAACTTCCGATCTTCCGACGCCGCGGTCCAATTCGCTGGGACTTGGCGACCGCTAACCGCTTCCACGATCTGAGTGTGCCTAGCTGCCGACAGCCGGACGGCGATCCGGACGATTAGCAATGCAAACAGGCGCGGCATTTCGCGCGTAACGAGGGCCGTGACATACGCGGCAATGACTACAGCAGTTGGTTCAACGATAAACATTCTATTTTCTCCTCCGATCTTCAGATCACCCTATCCGCTCAATTTCTCTCCTATTCTGGTCTGGAGGCCTCACTATCCGATCCTTCTGAAGCCAGAACAGGAATGCGATCCTCATGGCGTTCGGCACCGGGCGTTACCGGTGCTCGGTGCCGACACGATCAGCGGGATTTTTGCGTTGTCGCTGCCATGACATATTCGGGCGGGACGATTCCGGTCCGTTCCCACCAACGCTCGGCGAGGCGCTTGCGAGAGTTGTCCGTTCTGAGCCAGTTCTGGCGAACCTTGCCGTAATCGCGATGCTCCGGGTCATATCCTCGCAAGGTGATGAGGAAATGCACGTGCGGTGCGATTTCCGGCTGCTCATCGCTTTCCGCTTGGTAATGGATCGCCCAGTCCACGACCATGCCGCGGGCCACGAGATAATCCTCGGCAAAGCCTTCGATCAGATTGCGCCAGAAGGCGAGGTCCTCATGGCGCGGCAGGCTGCCAACGCAATGCGCGATTGTCGGCTCGTCGGGCCGATACCGGACCGCATTCTCATCCGCTTGTGCCCACAGCGCGATTCCCCCCAGCTTGGGGCCAGCAGCGCGGGCAGGAGCACATCGGCCCGCCGCCGCCAGGTCGGGGCGCGACGCCCAGTTCGGCGTCGGACCCCATTCATCAACGCTATTCTGGCGGTTGATGTAAGCGTAGCTCGCCTGCGCCGTGCGGTGCGTGCGCAAGAGTTCAGGCGTATATCGGCTTGAGCGTTCCCGGATTACATAGCGGGTGTTGAACGGTCGGATGTTGTGGATGGTCGTCATTTGGTACGTCTTTCTGTAAAGGACAAAGGGACCGCATCGCTGCGGTCCCCTTGCTGAGTTCATGTGTGATGGAGGGATGGCGAGAGGGCGCCGCAGCGGCTGCTGTGCGCCGATTCACCGGATGTTTAAAGCTGGTCGCTAGACCGTGCCCTGACGGGCATGAAAGCGGCCCATCGCATGCGAAGCGTTGTGCATATGCACGCTCGCAGGCCTCGCTGCTCGCGCGACCCGAGCAGCGAGGCCATTTTTTCATCGATAGTGAGTTTACGCGTTAGGCGCGCTCAGGCGTGGAACAGCCCGTCCTCGAAGCTCACCCACCGCGCGGTCTCGTCGCCCGCAGCAAGCCGTTGTCGATAGTCGCGATAATGATGCGCAAACGAGTCTGCGCGGCGGATTGGGCGTGAGTTCCCGATATCGGCGAGCGCGGCTGTCAGATACTCGCTGGCATCGATCCAGTTGCGCAGGGCCAGCATCGTCTCGAAGAAAGGTTCCGGTCGCGCGCTGCGGAACGCCTCGACATGCGCCCACAGCATTAAGCGTGCGGTCGCGACGCGCAGCGCATGGTCTTCGGCTGCCGCCGGCGCGGAGCGCGACCAGGCAAGCTCAATGTCCGCATCGCCGATCTCGGGCATCGGGATCGAGAAACGACGGCACGCTGTTCGCTCATCGAACCCACGGTCACCCATTGCGGCGGGATCGATAGCCGTATCGCCAAAGCAAAGTTCTGCAAGAGCCGGCTCGACGAAGAAGCGCCGGCTCATCGCGTCCATCGCCAGCGTCATGCGATCAGCGGTGGACACGATCTGGACCGCGCCCGGCAACAGGGTCTTGTCGAGCAAGTGCGGCAATGGGATTTCCGACTTGCGCGCGTCGGAGACGCAGATCGTGTTGATCCAGTGATGACCATCATCTTGATCGACCATCGTCAGGACCGCCGCCGCAACCGGCCTGCGTGCCAGCGCCGGATGCTCGTCTGGTATGTCGTTGACGGGAATGCATGCCAGACCGATCACCTGCAGGCATTTGGGAAGTTGATACTCGTTCACGATATTCTCCTTTCGGAGGATCAGGGATCCGAGACAGAACTCCTGCCTCTTTTCCTTTCACCCTGTTCCTCGCTTCCCGCGTCAGCGTCTCCACCGCTCGGCGGGCGCGCAGCCGCGTCCCGCTTTTCCATCCGGCGGACATGCGAGGTCGTTCTGCGGCTGCGCCGCAGGGGTGGTCGTCATTTATGGGTGGCAGGTTTTCTGGCAGCCGGTGATCGGCGGCGGCGACCGCCGGTTAGTCGCTTCCCCATAGACTGGTACATGACTAGAAGACCGACGTTACGCCTGTCGTGTCGACGAAACGTACTATGGGGATCAATCCGATCCGCGGCTTGCTTCTTCAGCGACTTCGGCCAAGGCTTCGCGCTCGTCACAGGCGATGACCGGATCACGCCCTCGTCCCCACGTGTATTCCTTGAGCACTTTGCAGAAGCAGCGGATGTCGGTGTCGAACAGCCACATCGCAGCCCGGCACGAGGTGCAAGCGGGATCGGGCGTCAACGTCACACCGGATGCCGGATGGCTGAGTACTGGGCTGACATGATCATCATTTCGCCGCAGGGTTTGGAACTGGCTTGGCTGGAAAATATCGTTGGTCGGCACTGCAATTCTCCTTGGTCAACGGTAAATTCGGTCATCGCGACCAATCAGGCGGCGACTGCCCTCGTGCCTGTTGCATGGCGGTTCTCGGCTCACCTGGCTTGATCGGCCCCGACCCGCGATCGGCATCGGTGTATTTATGCGGACCCGCGCGGGCGACGCTTGGGTCACGTTCGCGGTATTCTCCGGGATCCCAGTCCCAGCGGGCCAGCCGCTGTGCGACGAGCGCCCGGACCCGGCGACGCAGGCGCATATGCAGCCGATATCCATCCGAAGCATTGACCGGGGATGGTGCTACGTCGCGGTCGATGGTGCTCGCCCTGTCGGCCTCGGGGCTTGGGTCCGCAGTATGGGATGCAACATTTTGTCCGCGACCTGCAGCAGCATCGATGGCCGCGTACCAGCGCTCAGCACGCCGCGAACGCTTGCGCACCGGTTCGGGCTGCGCGATCGGCCGTGCTTGAACGGGGATCCCGAGTTCGGCGCCGAGCCGTTGAGCTTGGCGAATAAAGTCCTTGCCGCCAAACGCAGCGACATCTCCATGACGATCCCTTGCCACCAACAGCGCAGCCCGAAGGGTCGCATCGGAAGTATTTTGGAGCCAGATGCGGTTTCCGCGCTCGACGAATGCAGGTTGCCCAAGACCCTCTTCGATGGACCAATATTGGATCGCATTTCCCACTTCGACGGACCGATAGCCTCGCAATTCGCGCCGGCCCGGTTGGCTTGGCGCCCAGCCCAGGTCAAACGACGCATCGTTTCCCTCGAGCGATGGGAGGTCGATAGCCGCGGGATCCGGAAATTCGTCGATTTCAGCGCGCAATTGGCGCAGTGCAGTGATCCGGGCATCATATTGCGCTCGAACGTCGGCGATCCGAGATTTGAACATTGATGAGACCGCTGACTGAAGCGCGCCAACCCCGATGACCGCAGGGTCGGCCTCAAGCGCTGCAACCTCGGCGCGGCAAATCCGACGCTCAGCTTCCAGCATCGTCACCGCGGCCAATTTTTCCGCCATTAGCCGAGCGATGCGTTCTTGGATAATACCACAAGCGTCGGCGCGATGCTGGTCGCGTGTCGCCCAGGCTCCCGCCCTTTCCGGGTCGATGATGCGTGGAATGAACGGATGCTCCGGCGGTTCGGGCGCCGTCCAGGGGCCCCATTTCTTGATCAGCTTCGGCATGCTCAGCTTTCGGTCCACGACCGACATCTTGACGTGATGAAGGCCGTCCGCGCTTCGTAACTCACCGCCCGACCCAGTCTGGATCGCCATCACGCCGTGCTCGGCAAGTGCCGTCTGGGCATCGCTCCAGTTCCGGGCGGCATGCAGAAGTGGTGCGAGTTGCTTTTGGGCAAATCGCGTAAATGACTCGACGCCGCTTTCTTCCTCCCATTGCAGGGTTTTGAGCGAGGGCGAGGGATGCTTCGCTTTATCGGTCTTGGTTTCGATAGGCTCAACCCGGCGAACGTTGTGGGCATCGGCTACATAGCGAGCCCCTGGTTCCGATCTCAGTCCAAGCTCATATTCCAACCGGGCACACGCCCGCTGCATCGCTTCATGCGACAAACCTCCAGGACCAAAGGGAGTCGCTCGCCCTTCCTGGTCGAGCGTTAGGACCAGCAGATGCGGATGCAGATTGTCCGTGTCGCCATGCAGGGCCCACAGGATCAGCGCGTCTGTGCAATCGAGCTCTTCGGCCAACACCATCGCAATCCGGCTGCAGGAGTTGCCATCAAGTATTTCATCGCCATGCACCGACGCGATCACATGTCGCGCCGGCTTCTTCGACCGCGAAGAGCGCAGCGCGAGGCGACGTTCCATTTCATCGCGAGCGGCGGCCCAATCCATGTTTTGCCCTTGGGTGAGGCCGCCAAGGTCGATGACGCGTTCTTCCGGTGCGCCGGGCGACTTGTCGGTCAACAGATAATGGGCAAGATCCAGACCAAATTCGTGAGCCTGGCCATCGCGCTTGGCGATTTCCATATAGCGGGCGAGCGACCGCGCATGGCGGGATCCCGCCCCGCCCTTTTCTTTCGCCGGTTTTTCGACAATGACCATCATCGGGAGATGGAGGCGCCGTAGGGCGGCGCCAATCTAATCTTCCGTAACAATCGCCTACGGCGTAAGACTGCTGCTAACGTGGCCCAATTTGCCATGGCTGCAAGAAGCGAAGCGCCGAGCAGCCGTGGCGTCGGCTTCACCTCTCAGGTGAAGCCCCATCCTGTGTCAAATAAATGAACCGGTATTACGCTGCGCGTCAAAGCGCAATCGCACCTAATCAGCTGGAACGCGACGTGATCGTGGGGGTCATGTCCAAACATGACATAACATAACAAAGCAGTGCAATGATCCGGCAGGAGGCTCGTATGGTCAGCGACGGCATAAGCTTGCTGACACCGGGTTCGATCAACCCATCGACATCACCACGTCAGTAGTCAGGTTCCGGCATGCGAGCGGCTTTGAGGCGATCTTCAGTGCCGCGTATTCGGGCGATGCGTTTTAGCCAAGGGGTGATGTCTTTCGCTCCCAAATAGGCGTCGGCATCGTCGACACCATCGAAACCGAGCGCCTTGGCATAGGCCTCGCTAATGTCCCCATATTTGGTGGAGTGTCGACTTTCTACGATGCCCCGGGGCGTCGCCTCGGCGCGTTCGAACTTCCTCACCGAGCTGATGCTGATCCCGACCGCCTGTGCAACATCGGCCATTGAACGTTTTCCGATCCAGCGCGCAAGATAGCAGCGATAATTGCGCCATCCCCCCGGCGCGTCGCCTAGACCGGCTTCTTGAGGCAAATGTTTGCCCAACACCTCCTCACGCAAAAGAATATCGCGAAATGCGCGTGACATTTTGCGTTGGCCACTTTCGATCCTCGAGATTGTCTCCCGGCTGTAGCCAGTCCGTCGTGCGAGCTTAGCCTGTGTCAAATTGCACGCTTTCCGGGCCTTTCGTAATTCAGTCTCGGGTTCGAACAGTCGCATTGAGTATAACTTTCTCTAAAATTCCGCATGCCGATGAGACCGCAGATTAATCCTGAATAAAAAAATATGTGACATTTTGCATTTTAGTCAATGCCGCCAGACTAAAATGCAGGAATGAACACATCATCGCCCCTACCAAAGCCCGCAAGCGCGGCGCTATCCGATGGACGAACGACGTTACCTCAAGGCAAGCGTACATTGTTTGATGCCGCGGCCATCGAGACGGTGGTCAATGCTCAGCGCGAGGCAGACGTCCAAGATCCTCCCCAGCGGCGCGTCCCCCTTATGGGCGTCATTCGAACGGCAGCGCCGTTAATCCTTATTCGCCGTGCCAACGGCTGGACCGACGCGCAAATCGTCGAATTCCTGCATGAGCTTGGCGTTGCAATCTCGGCAGAGACTTTGCGGGTGTACCTCAGCCGCCTGCGCCGCGAAAATCCGGAAGAACCATCCATGGAGATGGACCAGATCGCGGAGCCGGCTGACGAAATGGATCCGCATGCCGCGGCAGCCCCGTCCGATCCCGCGCCGCCAGATAAACCGCCTGAGATCGTCGAACCACCGTCTGCCCAGGATGAAGCCATCCTGACGCCGCCCCAAACTTCATCAGCGTCCAAGGCCAAGACGATTGAGACCCCGTTCAAGCCGGGCATCGATCTCGATGAAGAAATCTGATCCGAAACGAAGGAGAAATGCAAATGACGACCAGAGGCATAAGACGCCGCATTGCAGTCATCGGCGCCAAAGATAAGGGGGGCGCAGGCCTGAGCACGACGGAGACCGCGCTCGCGACCGTTTTGCGGGCCACTGGCGAAGGTCATTTCCGTGTCCAGATCGTCGACGCCGACAAGGCCAATGGCTCTCTGACTCAGCGTTTGGGCGAGCGCGATGACTCCGGCAAACTGCTCGCTGAGCAGGATCCCTATAAGGGGATTATCAAGGCTGATCTGTTCGATCGCGACGGTGCCCGCCCAATCTTTCACGCGATAGAATCAGATGCCGAATTTGTAATCATCGATACGCCGTCAGGGTCGCTCGATCGCTTCGGATCCCTGTCTGAATCGCTGACGGCCCGCGATCTTGTCGATCATATTCGTCACAATGATCGCGAGCCGATCGTTCTTGTCCCGTTTGGACCGACCGTTGCTGCTATCCGCGGCGTTGGCAAGGCGATCGATACCTTCGGCGAGGTGTCCTATGTCGGGGCGCGCTATATGGCGGGAGTGCGCGATGACGACTATCGGCTCTGGTCGTCCGATCCTCTCATCAATTTTTATGGCCGCACGGTCGGCGGCAACGTCCGTCGTAAGTTCGAAGAAGCAGGCGGTCAGGTTATCGACATGCCACCCGCCCCCATGCGGCCGTTCGCGCTGGCGGAAGCGCTGAGCCTGACATTTGCCCAGTCCGCGACTCATGTCGGAGGCGATTATGAACAATATGACCGGCTCAACATGGCATCATGGCTCAGCAAATGGGTTCGCGAGTTCCAGAAGATCGAAGACCTGCTGGGCCTCGAAGGCATCGAATGGAGGCCTTTCTGATGAAAAAGCCCCATATCGATCTGCAAACTCGGTCCTCTACCTCGGCGCGAGAGCTGCTCGAGAAATATCTGTACGGCAGCGGCGACGTCGAACTGATCCTGCGCTTCGCCGAAGAACACAACCTTGAAAAGGACAATCTCGTCTGGCTGTTGACAGGCATATTGAAGGTCGGGAGCAACCTCGTGAACGATCTGCTGAGGGCTACCCAATACACGGGAGAGGTAATTGCAGTCGCGGAAACGCAGCGGCGGACGAGTATGCAGGACGCTGAAGAATTGGCGGGTCGACTGGTAGCTCAGATTTCTACCGCCGCCAGTCAGAGCGCCGGACAACTCGACATGCGGATTGCAAAAATTGAGCGGCTGGGGCGCGACGTCAGCCAACTTGCCGCCCACTTTGCGTCGGCGCACGGGGAATTCAAGTACACGCGTGATTCATTCCAAAAATTCATCGAAACGGAAATGCGCGTATGGGCCATAGAGTTTCTCGCAAGAGCCCGCGAGCAGCTCAATCCGCAGCCCTGGAGGCTTTATACCATTAGCGCAGTCCAGACTGCGCTGATCATCGGCCTGTTAATTTGGCGATGATACTGATTGCCCACCTTGTCGCCGTGAAAAACCGTGCGCCCCAAGCCTCGGCGCATGTCGATCTGCCACCCTCAAAAAATTAACGGCGCGGTCATGTGCCATTGGAGCCTAACGCAATGAAAATGTGGTATAGACATGAGGGCAGGAGCAAAGCGTCCAAGCTCGCACTTGAAATACTTGAATATGTGAATGAGCATTTGAGGGGTTTCGAGTGGCGTCCCCGAATTACATCGATCGGTATAAGGGCAGACTGCGGTGATATTTATGACTTCGAGGTCGAGCTTGAATTCTCCCCGGGCGCATTTGTCGTTGTTCGATATGGCGATTGCGACGACACAGAACGAGGAGGGATATGCACCGACAGCGATGCGATCGGTCAGGCTATATTCGCCGTGTTTGAGGACCTTCGCAACAGAGGGATAAGTGCACTCTCCGCGATGCTTTATGACGCCCGCCATGAGGCACTGAAGACGCTTTCGACTTGGTCAGGAGGCGCAACGCATGCCGAACTGGTAAAACCGCGGCTGTTGAGAGACGAATGGTGCGGAAGACAAGAATACCTGTCAGATTTAGAATTTCGAGTGCTTGATAATAAACTCAGCCCTTCTGAACTCAATATTGTTGCAGACCATCCAAGTTTGCTGAACGCGAAGCTCAAAACGCACAGAGAACTTATGGACTTAAGATTCGCCAGGAAAACCGAACTGGCGCGCCAAGGAGCGGACGGGTCGATTGACCAAATCGCAATCAATGCTATCGCGCAGCGATGTGATATCGCTGACGGAATAAGGTGGGTCGCCAATCGGACTGTTGAAGCACGTCATCCTGATTTGTACTTGTATGTCCGAGACGGACACATTGGCTGCGAAGGTTACGACGCGCAAAATTCCAATTTTCACTGGAATGGTAGCTCGCTCACGTTGTGGAATTGCACCCTTCCCGAGATCGCGATCAGCCAATTGGCGGGTCAGCCGATAACTCGCTTGATCGAGCATCCCATACTGTCCAGCGACATGATCATCACTGAAGCCAGTTCGATAGAAATTGGCGATCAACAGGCCATCCAGGTAAATTTCGACCAGCCGAAGCGACTATTTTGCAAAGTGTCCGGTCGTTCATGGTGAACATTTATATGGAAGGTTCCTACATCCAGTTTAGCATTATCCCAACAAGATCGCTGCCTTGCCGGGTGATATAGATTTCGCTTTCGACTTGTTCTGAACAGCTTCCTTGCCGAGACATCCCTCCGGAGAAAGCTGTCATGTCCTACGCGAATACAGAAGCTCCGTCATCGCGCGGACACGCTCAATTGGCCGTCGGCTCGACGACATGATAGACCACGCTCAACGGCCAGCTTGCATCTTCCCCGCGACGAGCGATCACCGAGCCAGGCCGCCCGCTCCGACGATGACCGACAACAAATGGCTTGTCAGCGCAGACGCGCCCTTTCGGTAGGCGATTTCACCCCAATCATCCCAACGGTGCACCCGCCCGGCGAGCCAGGCGAAGAGATCATCGCGCGAATTTGCATCGGCGAAGGACTGCGACCACGCGATATTGCGCGTCGGCATCCGCGCGCCAACCTTAAGTCCGGTCAACGTCACCAGGTATCGCCTTCCCAGATTTTCGCGCGCGAACAGATGGCGACGAAACCCAACCTGCTGCTCAAAAGTGTTTAGTGCCCGCTCCCGTGCCTCGGCGTCGGGCCCCGCGCTCGCACTTACCGCGGCAACAACCGCCGCCATTGGCAAGCGCTCGAATTCCGGCTCGCGCGTGGCCTGCAGCATCATGAGGACGGACCTGCCCAATGAGCTCAGCCCCCCACCGAAGAGGTCCCTCCCCGCCGATGTCTCGACCATACCGATGCTGGCGAGCCAGCACAGATGGAATCGCCAGAACATCATGTCCCCGCCGAAAACGTCGTGGTTGCTCTCCGTGCCAAACCAGCGCGCATCGATCGCGGTCATGACCCTCAGCATCAGTTCATGCTGTTCGGGTGCGAAGTGGACCGGCGGGAATCCAAGTTCTCCCTCCCAGAAGGCGTCCCTGACGCTCGCCCAATTTCGCCCAGAGGCATCCTCGTAGCCGCGCGGATTGGCTCGAAGCCACCAGCCCCATGGGAGTTCGCCGACGTGACGCTCAAAGTCAGCCACGGCCACCCCCGCGACGAGGGTCGAGGCCGAGCGGCGGCGGCGCGCCATCGCGCGCGGGCGCCGCGTCTCCTTCAGCGATTGCTCGCAGCTGAGCTGCGAGGGCGACCGTTTCCCTGACAACATATGCGTCGTCGCGATATATCCGTCCAAGCTCCGAGGACTTCGATCCGGAGGAATTCGGCCTAGCGTTTGGAATAAGATCGTAGGCATGATCGCAACTGAAGCCGAACCACCACGCATGCGAATCTTCGACCCGGTGGTCGGTTGCGTGTTCTACCGGATGGTAGACCGCCGGTCGTAATGTCACATGGCAGATGCGGCGCGCCTCGACGGCTAACCGACGCGTCGGACTCGGCCCTTCTTCGCATAGTCTTGAATAAGTCAAACCGCCATGCACATCGATCCCGATGTCCGGCGGAACTGCGTTTGCATCCCAGCCCCAGAGAGGGTGATCCTTGGGAATGCCGACATATCCGCAGAGAAAGCCATTGTCCGTGTTACGCAACATGATGCAGTCATAGCCACTCGCCCCGTCGCGCCAGCTGATCTTGTCCGCCTCTCCGAGCCACGGACCCTTGCCATCGGGCCGCGCCGCCTGATCGTAGAATATTTCTTCCGCGGGAACGACGCACGCGCGGGTCGCATAAGCGCGACCGGTTACGAGAACGACGCCGCCCTCTCGCATGACATCGCCTCCGTCGCCGATCAGCTTCGCCAGAGCGAGGTCGGAGCCGAGGATCGGCAGCAGTGTGCCGTCCGTGGCCGGCGCAACGGCAACCGTGGCTGCCTTTCGCATCACGGACGTCTTGCGCTGCCCAGCGGGCACTAGCGCCTTGGACTTGGTGGTTTTAGCCATTTCTTCTCTCCAGCTTAATCTGCGGCACGGATGCTGATCGCTTCCGGCTACGCGTCATGGTGCTGCCCCCGGGGCGGTCTCCGAGTGCGTATCATTTTCGCATGTCGGCCAAGCGATGATCGGTCCGAGACCCCAGGTTTCGCTGCCGAGTGGACTGCCCAGATGCGAGGGTGGGGAATGGTATCCCGACGGTGGTTCATGCGATGCCATCAGTAAGATTCGTAGTTACGTTATCGTTCGCTATATCAGACAACGACTAGAGTCAATCGGTCGGACGAAGTCGTTCGTTTGACCGAACGCTCTTTGATTCCTATGGCGTTGCTCTCATGTTAGGTTGTGTCGAGGGAGGTCATGGACATGTCGTTGGCGATGAGGCTGCAGAACCTTCGCACGGCAAAGCGGCAATCGCTTCAAACAGTGGCTGACGCCATCGGTGCGTCGAAGGCGCATATCTGGGAGCTTGAGAAAGGCACCGCCAAGAATCCGTCGATCGAACTTGTCCGAAAGCTCGCCAATCACTTTGAGGTATCTATCGCAAGCCTTGTCGGGGAGAAGCCGGACGAAGATAGCGATGACGAGCATTTGCTCGTCATGTACCGTGATCTGAAATCTCTCGATCACCAAGATCGCTTGGTTCTTGGAGACATTATAAAGGGAATGCAGAACCGTCGGTCCGGGCGGTAGCGGAGCGGGCGCTCTTAGCACTGGTTCTAATGCCCTACCCATACCGTCGTGGTCGTCACCGGCGCCACGTCCGCAGCAAAGGAGTTCGGCGCGGTCGGCGCTTTGGTCGATTCGGCTATTGCCGGTTCTGTCAGCCGGTCTTTGGGACGAATATTCGCATAGCGGACATTCGGCTCGATCGATCGAGGATGTTCAAGAAATTGGTAAGTTAACCGCGCTAGAATCCTTCCCATGAAATGGCTTTTTGTAATCGCACTCGCGCTGACCCCGCTTTCCGCGTCCGCGCAGGACATTAGTGGAACGGGCCGTGCAAAGGACGGCGACTCCCTCGACATGGCAGGGATTGCCGTCCGCTTACATGGCGTCGATGCCCCCGAGCTTTATCAGACATGTTCGCGGCAGGGTCAAAGCTGGGCATGTGGGAAAGAAGCGATGGCGAAATTGGGGCAATTGGTGAATGGTGCCGAATTGCGCTGTGAGCAGCGCGATGTTGATGACTATGACCGGATCGTCGCCAGCTGCACCGCGCGGCAGATAGATCTAGGCCAAGCCATGGTCGAAGCGGGCCTTGCAGTTGCGTTGCCTCAGTTTAGCGATCGCTATCTCGGCGCCGAGGCGCGCGCCAAGGCCCTCAAACTAGGCATCTGGAGTTCCGACTTCCAAAAGCCAGCGGACTATCGGGCCGCCAATCCCAGGGCACATCGGCCCAAGCCGCAGGCATCCGCCGTGCGTCAGCCTATTGCATCACCGGCGCCGTCCGGCGTCTATTACCGCAATTGCAATGCGGCATGGGCAGCGGGTGCTGCGCCGTTATACCGCGGTCAGCCGGGATATCGGCCAGAAATGGATGGCGACGGTGACGGGGTGGCTTGCGAGCCATTTCGGCGGCGCTGAGCATTTAGGCTGGGTTGAAAGGCCTTCATCCAAAGTTTCTGGCGCGGTGTTGCGACTTTGGGTAGGCCAACGACATGATGATGATCGGCACGAGAATCGAAGAGACGGGAACCTTGCTCCGCGACGCGGGCGGATTCTCGCTTCGCCGTGACCTTGGCGGTCGGTGGCGCCTCGACCTCCACCGCGTTCCGGTCGACCATATCGAAAAGCGTGTTCGCATTACCGGCATCGTGGTCGGTGAAGACCTGGTCGATGTCGACGGTGTGGCTCCCGAGAATATTGCTTCTTCGCCGCTGGCGGCCGGCGCGTAGCCCCACTGCACCACCTGCACCGCTAGAACAAATATTTGAGCGCCTGCCATGCCCCGACGAGGAATGAGCCACCCATCAACGCGGTCGCAATCCAGAATTCGATAGCGAGCGCCCGGTCGCGCCATTTGGTTCCGCGTACTTGCATAGGCTCGGCATGACAGCGCGAAATATTGTAGGAAAGCGATTAATCCACGCTTGGTGGCGACAAAATCCTACGGAATAGGCGACACCCCCCGAACTCACATTCAGGCGTGCGATACCGCCGACTCTGGCCGTTTTCGGTCAGGCCGCTTTCAGTCTGAACCGAAGAGAAGCGGACGTTCGCCGTGCGCCGGCTGGCCATGGGCGACTGCGGCTCGCACAAGCGATTCTCGATCTGGCGATTTCATCCGGGCGAAGATTTTGCGTTGCATATACCCCGTAGGTTGAGCAGCTCGCGCTCAACGTCGTCGGTCGAGCAACGACCAGCATACTCATTAGCTGAACGGCACATAAATTGTCGAAAACATTGAACCAACCAATAAAATCACTTAGTTCAATGGGTTATATAAAAATTATAGGCCTTCAAACTATTGAAACTATACCGACCGGCTATTGGACATCTCTCCCACGATGCTGGATGATCAGATACCATATATTGATTTCAAGAAGAGGACGGGTGCCGTGACTCCAGTCTATAATCAATCGTTTTTGAGCGTCGCGAGTGCGGCTTTCCTGCTATCGACACTTTCGGCTTGCGGCGGCGCATCAGGGGAAGGCGAGAAATCCGACAGTGCGGAACCGCGAACGCAAGCGGCCGTCGCTCGCGACCCCAATTATCCCGAGATCGATATCCCGCCCGTTTGGGATGCCAAAGGACAGCTGGTCCAACCAAAAGACTTTCGCGAGTTGGTCTTCCTCGGGGCGCCGCTGACACCGCACGGTCTTAACGGCGGGAAAGCGTCTTTTCCCGAGTTCCACAATGTCTACACGCAGCCAGCAGCCTTCAAGGCCTATCGGGCGACCGGCAAATGGCCTGAAGGCACCATGATGATCAAGGAACTACAGCTCGTCAGTGATCCGAAAGGCGAATTTCCTGACGGATCAACGACGGCACCATCCGGGCGAGGATATTTTCCCGGTCCGCCCAATGGCCTCGACGTTTCAGTCAAGGACAGCAAACGGTTCGCCGATTCAAATGGCTGGGGCTATTTCAACTTCAATCATTCCGCTCCGCCCTATCTGGCCACGGCAGCGCTCAAATCCGTCGACGAATGCGCGGGGTGCCACATCGCCAATGCAGAAGACATGGTCTACATCAAATTCTACAAGCCCATACTCGATCCGCTACCGCTCCCCCGCGGTTGACATGACGCTGCTGCAGCCATCGGCGTCTGCGGCGCGACAGGCGATGCAAGAGCAGCGGCCATGCTCAGTGCTCATAGGAACGACGATTTGCTGACCGGGAAGACCATTGCGGTCATCTGCGCCGTCGCGCTGTTCACCACAGCCTGCGGCAAAAAGAGCGATGCGGGTGCGCCCGACGATACTTACGCGTCGCTGGTCAACAAAGATGGGACGATCTCCTTTCCCGCAGACTTCCCCGAGAGTTACATGTTCATTGGCACCTGGTCGGTCACGGCGCCCTCGGGAGAGGCAGAAATTCATTCCGTCTATTCCCGACCGGCGGATGTTGACGCCTTTCGGAGCGCGGGGAAATTTCCTGACGGCGCAGTCTTGATCAAGGAAGTCACAATTGCGAAGAGCGCCGACCTCGTCACAGGCCGCGCATCCTGGGCCGGTGATCGCAAGATTTGGTTCCTCATGGTGAAGGATCGCAAGGGACGGTTCGCGGGCAACCCCCTCTGGGGTGACGGGTGGGGCTGGGCGCAATTCGACCCGACCGACACCAAGAAGCAAACGGCGACGAATTACCAAACCGACTGCAAATCATGCCACATTCCGGCCAAGTCATCCGAATGGGTTTACACCTATGCCTACCCAGCGCTGGGTGAGAAAGGCCAAGTCGGCCTGCCGGTGAATTCACATAGAGGTAACCCGCCCGGGATAGTTCCCGCCGTCGCAACGCAGGCCATGACGAGCGGCGTGGCTTCAGGCAAGATGGCTTTCGACAAGACTTGCAGGGCATGCCACTCCATAAACCCTGGTGGTGCCGGCATCGGACCAACGCTGGCTGGCGTCGTCGGCCGCAAGGCGGGCACCGTGCCAAACTTTGATTATTCGGACCAGATACGGAATTCCGGCATAACCTGGACAGCCGACAATATTGACAAACATATCGAGGCGCCAAAATCCTTCATTCCCGGGAATCGCATGGGAAATCTCTTCCCCAACGGGATCAAGGATCCGGGTCAGCGCCGCGATATCATCGTCTATCTGAAAAGCGTCGCACAGTAGTCGACGGCGGCTTCCCGCTCGCGAGCGGCGGTAAGACGCATGAGCCACTGAAGGTGGCTAGTCAGATTGATGCTTGAGGCACAAAACAACTCAACGGACTATTCAGCCAAGGGCGATTTTTTGCCAAGGCCCGAATGTCCTCAATCAAAGGAATGACACATGGCCAAACGTGATGCGGTTTTCCCCGCAAACCGACATGCTCTCTACGAAGAGCATGGATATTCCGCAGCGATCCGGTCGGATCGTTTGCTTTTCGTATCCGGCCAGGTCGGAAGTCGTGAAGACGGTTCGCCGGAACCAGAGTTCGCGGAGCAGGTTCGGCTGGCCTTCGCAAATCTGGAAGCGACCCTGCTGGCTGCGGGATGCGGATTTGACGACATCGTCGATCTAACGACTTTCCATACCGATCCCGAAAATCAGTTCGAAACGATTATGGCCGTGAAGAGCAAGATCTTCACTGAAGCGCCTTATCCGAACTGGACAGCACTTGGTGTGAACTGGCTGGCCGGATTCGATTTCGAGATCAAGGTAATCGCCCGCATTCCAGACTGACCGCAACCCGTGCTAGGCCAGTAAAATCCGAAACGAAAGAAAGTCGCGTCATCGCTGATTTCCTCGGAGCTGGCCTTTGGGGCCTGTTTACAGCCAGCGGCCTTTTGATCGGTGCCGTTGTCGCGGACCTGTTTTCAAACCGGCTGTCTCATCGCCTCATCGCGACCGTGATGGGGTTTGGCGGCGGCGTGCTTATCGCCATTGTCGCTGTCGAGCTTATGGGGAACGCAATCAAAACTGGCATGTCCGCCGCTGCGATCACAGCGTTGCTGGGAGGGGCGGCAATCTTCAGCGGCATCAACTGGTATCTCGCCACAAGCGGCGCGAAAAATAGGAAACGTTGCGGCGAATGCGTGAAGCAAACGACCGAAAATGAGCATGCCGGAAGCGGCGTCGCGATTGCTGTTGGGACGGTTCTTGACGGCATTCCCGAAGCACTCGTGATCGGCCTGTCTATGGTTGGCGGCGGGAAGATCGGGATGGGCGTCGTCGCCGGGTTTTTCCTCGCCAACATTCCTCAGGGACTCTCAAGCGCCTCGGGGATGAAGCTGGCTGGACGATCACGACGCTACATTTACGCGATCTGGGCGGGCATCCCGCTCCTGATAGGGCTCACAGCCGCCTTCGGGAATTTTGCTTTGGGATCAGTCTCAACCGACGCAACGACGGTCATTCTCTGTTTCGCTGCAGGCACGGTGCTGGCGATGCTCGCGGAAACCATGATCCCGGAAGCCTTCGATCACGCGCCGCCGATGATCGGTTTGATTACCGTGACGGGCTTTCTTTCGGCGTTTCTGCTGGTGCAACATCATGTTTGATATGCGGGGCGGGCTTGAATAGCAGATCTTACTGCAGCTTCATCCTTAGGTCAGGCCAGTTGGAAATACATCGCCGGCAGCGTAACTCGCTACGATAACAGCCTCAGGTGACGGCCCTTGGACCGCTGTAATATTGGAGATGGAAATTGGGACCGCATTCGGAGCGCAAGGAACAACGGCTTCTCCTGTTCTCCGCCACCGGCACCCTCGCCCTTTCCCTTGTTGGCATCGCTATTGGCCTGTTGAGCGGCGCAAAGTCGATCTTGTTCGACGGTGTGTACAGCCTTGCCGACGCAGGGCTTACGCTGGCCGCCTTTTTCGCCGCGCGGCTGATCGCGCGTGGCGCAGACCGCCGGTTCCAATATGGCTACTGGCACATCGAGCCGATGCTTGGGTTCGTCAACGGCAGCGTTCTGCTCCTCGCCTGCGCCTATGCATTGATTGACGGAGTAGACACCGTGATGATGGGAGGACGGAACGTGAGTTTCGGGCCCGGTATCGGATATGCCGGCGCGAGCGCGCTCATCGGCTTCGGGATGTATATTTATATCCGGCGCCGCGCTCGCGGCCTCGGGTCCTCGCTTCTGAATATCGACGCGGCCGCGTGGCTTTTCGGCGCACTTCTCAACGCCGGGCTGAGCGCCGCATTTGTCACCGCGGTCGTGCTCGAGGGAACGCAGGCGGAGAAGCTCTCGGCCTATTTCGATCCGGCAATCCTCATCCTCCTTGCAATCTTCCTGGCTCCGCTTCCCCTTCGGGCCTTGGCAGCGGCCGGTCGCGAGATACTGCAGATCGCGCCAGCCGATCTCGATGCGCAGGTCAGCAGCATCGCACGCGAAGTCGCGGCACGGCACGGCTTCGTCGAGCATCAATCCTATGTGACCCAGGTCGGCCGCGCAGGGTTTATCGAGATCGGCTTTGTCGGTGTCGCGGCATCGACCACGATGACGCTTGGCGAGCAGGACGCCATTCGTCAGGAATTTGCGGACGCGATGGGCGGGCTGCGCCCCGGATATTGGCTCACGATCGACTTCACGGCCGATCGCCGTTGGCTCTAAGCGCGAGCAACTCCGGGGCGGCTCACGGTAACGCGCAAACGGGCGCCCGCTGTTCGGCGGACGCCCGTTAGTTTCAGACGAGCATCTTTTCGCGCAGCAGCAAATCGAGGCCGCCGTCGGCATCGAGCGCCACCAGATCATCGTAAGCGGGGCTGCGACCCCACCTTGCGTGCCTGAAGCGTAGCGCCGAGTCTTCGCGCCCTGATCGGGCGGGAGTGCGCTGCTACTATGATAATCTCGGGTGATGATCCTGTGAGCAAGGGCGCGCAGCGGTTCGAGGTGTTCACGGGCGCTGGCAAGCGGCGCGAGTGGCCGCCAGAGGTGAAGGCGTCGATTGTCGCCGAGTGCTATTCGGGCCGTGAAGGTGTCAGTGCCGTTGCTCGCCGGCATGGGCTCGATCCTTCGCAGGTTTACGCATGGCGGAGGGATCTGCGGAAGCAACTCGAGGCGGCGGGCGTAGTTCTGCCGGCGACGGAGCCTGAAGTGCCATCATTTGTGCCTGCCATTGTCGAAGTGGCTCCTGCTGCTGAGCCTGTCTCGACAGCACGTCGTTCGAAGAAGCGACGGCGTTCGAAGGCGAGTGCGGTCGAGTTGGAGATTGACGGCGTGGCGGTAAAGATCAGCCGTGGCGCCGATGCGGGCGTGATTGCCGCGGTGATCGAAGCGCTCAAGGCAACACGATGATCGGACCCGGCGCTGGCGCGCGCGTGATGGTCGCGACGCGCCCGGTAGATTTCCGCAAAGGGCCAGATGCCTTGGCCGCGCTGGTCGGTGCCGAGTACGGTGGCGATCCCTATTCCGGCGTCATTTACGTGTTCCGGGCGAAGCGCAGTGATCGGGTGAAGCTGGTCTGGTGGGACGGCACCGGGCTGTGCCTGATGGCCAAGAAGCTCGAGTCTGGCGGGTTCAAGTGGCCGGCGATCCAGGATGGTGTGATGCGGCTGACCGCAGCCCAACTGGGTGCATTGCTCGAAGGTCTGGACTGGCGCCGGGTGCATGGCGGACGACGCCCGATCGCCCCGCAGATTGCCGGTTGACGGGGCCTCGCGCTGCTGATTCATTGCTCTCATGCTCATGGAAGCGGACCTTCCCAACGATGTCGAAGCGCTCCGCGCGCTCGTCCTTGAGCAGTCCCGCACACTGGCAACAGAACGCGCGGCAAGGGCCGATCTTGCGCTCGCCAAGGACGAGGCAGATGCAGAGATCGAGCGGCTGCAGTCGATCATCGATGCCTTCATGCGCCACCGTTTTGGGCGCAAGTCCGAGCAGCTCGATCCAGACCAGCTTCAGCTTGGCCTTGAGGATGTCGAGACGGCGCTGGGCCAGGCCCGCGCCGCACGCGAGGCGGTGACGGCGAAGGCTGGAGGTGACCGCCCGCGCAAGGCCAACCGCGGCGCTCTGCCGACGCATCTTGAGCGGATCGAGCAGATTGTCGACGTGGATGATCGGGCTTGCCCCTGCTGTGGCGGCGCACTCCATCAGATCAGCGAGGACGTGGCCGAGCGCCTCGATGTCGTGCCCACCACCTTCCGCGTGCTGGTCACGCGCCGCCCGCGTTATGGCTGCCGCTCTTGCGAGAGTGCGATCGTCCAGGCACCGGCGCCCGCGAGGATCGTCGAGGGTGGCATTCCGACCGAGGCGCTGATCGCGCAGGTGCTGGTCGCCAAGTACGCCGACCATGTTCCACTTTACCGCCAAGCTCAGATTTACGCCCGTCAGGATATCCAGCTCGACCGGTCCACCCTGGCCGATTGGGTTGGCCGGGCGGCATGGTACCTGCGCCCTTTGCGTGATCGCATCCTCGAAGAGTTGCGACGATCCCAGCGATTGTTCGCTGACGAGACGACCGCCCCGGTGCTCGATCCCGGGCGGGGTCGGACCAAGACCGGCCAGCTTTGGGCCTATGCCCGCGACGATCGACCATGGGGCGGCGATGATCCACCGCTGGTGGCCTACGTTTATGCTCCCGATCGCAAGAGTGAGCGCGCCGAAGCGCACCTGGGAAGCTATTCCGGCATCCTGCAGGTCGACGGTTACAGCGGCTATGCCGCGCTCGCTAGGCGTAGTCAGCAGCTCAGCCTCGCCTTCTGCTGGTCGCATGTTCGGCGCAAGTTCTACGAACTGGCCGATAGCTCGCCGGTCGCGACCGAGGTCCTACGCAGGATCGCCATGCTCTACGCGATCGAGAACGAGGTTCGCGGCACCTCCGCCGAACAGCGCCGCGCCATTCGCAACGAGCAGGCCCGCGTCATCGTCGATGACCTGCACGTCTATCTCGAGGCGCGGCTCCGTCAGATCAGTGCCAAGAGCAAACTCGCCGACGCCGTCCGCTACGCGCTGACCCGTTGGGCCGGACTGTCGCTGTTCCTGGATGATGGCCGTGTCGAGCTGGACTCCAACACCGTCGAGCGATCGATCCGGCCGCTGGCCCTCAATCGCAAGAATGCGCTCTTCGCAGGTTCCGACGAAGGCGGCGACAACTGGGCGGTGATCGCCACGCTCATTGAGAACTGCAAGATCTCGGGCGTGAACCCACACACCTGGTTGACCGAAACACTCGCCAAGCTGGCCAGCGGTCATCCTGCAAACGCAGTCGGCCAACTCATGCCGTGGATCAATATGACATGAGGACGGCGCTCACCCTATTGCGGCGGTTTCGCAGTAACACAGTAGCCACTTGCTTGATTTGTCCGTTGAGCTGGCAGTGTTTCCTTTGTTCGCGTGTCTATGAAGACCTGCGTCAAGGGTGCTTCCACACTTCCAGTTTGAGTGATCCAGATTTTTCCTGAGGGAAGATCGCGGGAAACCAAGAAACGTAGGTAATTGTTACCATTAGAGCGAATCGACGGGCCAGATTTCTCAACCTGAACCGCTGCGTGGGCAGGCAGTATCAGGACTTGACGGTCGCTCGTAATTGTATTTTCGCCGAGGGCGATATTAAAGTTCACAACCTCAAGTGCTTCAGTGACCGTAACGCAATGATAATTTCTTGGCCAAGATGGCTCTTGAACGATTCCCATTGGCATTGCGACCTGCGCAGCAATTAGAACTGCGACAACCATGTTGAATCCCTTCGGACGTTCCGCTGGATAACCAGCGCGTTATCGCCTTAATAGCCGCCCTTCGGCGCGAGACAATGGCCAGGCCAGCGCAAGCAGCGAAAGAACCTTCATTGCCAGCTGTGGGAAGTGGACATCGCTTACAGATCATCCGACCCGCCCACATGCGTACCGTTGATGAAGATCTGCGGAACCGTCCTGCGTCCACCAGACGCTGTCTGCATTGCACGGAACTGCACCGGATCATCTTCGACGTCGATTTCGATCCAGTCGGTCACCCCCTTGGCGCGAAGATGCGCCTTGGCCCGGTGACAAAAGGGGCAATAGTCCTTGGTATAGAGGGTTATGTTCGGTTTCATTTCATGTCTCCGATCAAGCTGCCTCAGACTGCTCGCCGGCCGATGGAAGGACCCAGGCGGCGCGCGGAAAGTGGCAGGTGTAACCATTGGGACGGCGCTCCAGATAATCCTGGTGCTCCGGCTCCGCCTCCCAGAAGGGGCCAATCGGCTCCAACTCGCTCGCTACCTTTCCCGGCCAGAGGCCGGATGCGTTGACGTCCGCGATCGTCTGCAACGCGGTTTCACGCTGCGCTTCGTCGGCATAATAGATCGCCGAGCGATAGCTCCCGCCGCGGTCGTTGCCCTGGCGATTGCGCGTGGTCGGATCGTGGATCTGGAAGAAAAATTCGAGGATCCGGCGGTAGCTGATCTGATCGGGATCGAAATTGATCTCGATCGCCTCGGCGTGCGTGCCGTGGTTGCGATAGGTCGCGTTCGGCACATCGCCGCCGCTGTAACCGACACGGGTGCTGACGACGCCGGGGAGTTTGCGGATCAGGTCCTGCATGCCCCAGAAGCAGCCGCCGGCAAGGATGGAACGTTCGGTCATGATCAATTCTCCTCGATCTGGTTCAGAAATTCGGAATAGCCCTCGGCTTCCATGTCATCGCGGTGGACGAAGCGGAGTGAAGCCGAGTTGATGCAGTAGCGCTGGCCGCCACGGTCGCGCGGACCGTCGGGAAACACATGTCCCAAGTGGCTGTCGCCATGAGCCGAGCGCACCTCGGTGCGGATCATCCCGTAGCTGTCGTCGCGTATTTCATCGACATTGGCGGGGACGATGGGCTTGGTGAAGCTCGGCCATCCACTGCCGGAATCGAATTTGTCGGTCGAGGCGAACAAGGGCTCGCCGCTGACGATATCGACGTAGATGCCGGGCTCCTTATTGTGCAGCAGTTCCCCACTGCCGGCACGCTCGGTGCCGCCTTCCTGGGTGACATGGCGCTGTTGGGGCGTCAGCTTCGCAATGGCTTCGCTGGTCTTGAGGTAGGTCATTCGATATCTCCTTTGTCTGACAGTTGCGGCACGTCTTTCCACCCCGGTGCGCCGCATGCGCGCCGGTGGAGACAGTCCCGAAATTCGAAATTTGGCTCAGAGGCGGTCGAGGATGCTCATGAGAACCGCCGGGTCGAGCCGGTTGCGATAATTGGGATCGAGAAAACTATATCTGATGATCCCGTCGGTACTGATCACATAGGTTGCCGGCATCGGAATGCGCCAGTCGGCGCCGTCGTCGCCTGCGACCATCCCGTCCGCAAGCGCCGCCCGGCGCATACTCTCGGGCAGTTCGAAGGCGAGGCCATAATCGCTCGCGACCGTCATTCCGCGATCGGCGAGCAACGGAAGCGTCATTTCCTCGGCCCGCGCCATTGCGATGCTGTCGGCGAGCGGCTGCGGGGAGATCGCGAGCAGGCTCGCTCCTCTATCCTCGACCGCTTGCGCCGCCTTCGACATCGCCCGAAGTTCGGCGCGGCAGAAGGGGCACCATCCGCCGCGAAAGAAACTCAGGACCACTGGTCCGCCAATCAATCGGCCACGCAGCGAGACTGTGCCGCCGAGGGCGTTTTCCAGCAGGAACTCCGGCGCGACATCTCCGGCCTGGACAGCCGAGACCTCGATGCCCATGGCCAGGATCTGCCGATCGCCTTCGGCGATTGCCACCCTCCCCTCGTCGCCGGCTGCCTGGAAATAGGCTTGCTCGATCATGCTCATGTCCGTTCGGAAGTTCATTCGACTCTTCTGCATCGAAAATTGGGGAGGGGAAAGGCTGGCGCGGCTCGCGCCAGCCTTTCCTTCAATGTCCACCTCGAGCCGGGCGCCGGGAGTCACGCCCAGCCCAAGGTGGATCGAGCGAAGCGACGAAGCCGGGAAGGGGAATTACCGGCTCGGACGTCGCGTCCGGGCTCGAGGCTTTTGCGGCGGTAAGGGAAGGCCGCCGCAACCCGCAAGGAAACGGACCCCGCGATCCAGGGCCGCGAAAGCGGCGTCGGTTCTGATCTGGCATTCATGATGGTCATCTCAAAACTCCAGGAGGCTTTGTCTCGGGTCCGTTTTTGCGGATGAGCCGTATTTAGGCTGTAGCGATTGCTTGCGGCAGATGGGTTGAGTCGATAGGACCTATTCCGCAGGGGAATGAAATGGATCGACTTGCCGTCATGGAGCAGTTCCTCGCCGTGGCCGAGGCGGGTTCCTTTTCCGCGGCGGCGCGACGGCTCAATGTCGGTCAGCCATCGATTTCGAAAGCCGTGGCGCAGCTTGAGGCCTATCTCGGCGTCCGGCTGTTCCAGCGCTCAACCCGCAGCCTGACGCTCACCGAGGCGGGCCGTCGCTACCGCGACGGCGCCGAGCGTGCGATTGCAGCCGCCGCCGCCGCGGAGATTGCCGCCAAGGAAGACGGGGGCCGTCTCGCCGGACCGGTGCGCGTCGTGGTCCCGACTTGCCTTGCCCGGCTGCATCTCGTGCCGTGTCTCCGGGAATTCTCTGATCGCTTTCCCGAAGTCACGCTCGATCTGGAGATCACCGATCGCGAAACCGATGTCGTGGCATCGGGCGTGGATATCGCGCTGCGAATTGGCACGCTCGCCGACACCGCGCTCGTCGCCTCTCGCATGGCGCGCACGCGGATGGCGCTGGTCGCGAACAAGGCCGAAAATGGTCTCGACGCCCCGCACAATTTCATGGGGCAGCCCGCGATCATCTCGCGCCTTCATCATGCGAAGAATAGCTGGGTCTTCCGCGATGGCAGCGCGCGCATCGCGATCATGGTGCATCCTGCGCTCATTCTCGACAGCGACGACGCAGCCCGGTCGGCAGCGCTTGCCGGTCTCGGCTATGCGATGTTGCCCCGGCCCTTCGTCGCCGATCTGATCGATACCGGCGATCTTGTCGAGTTGCTGCCCAACCATATGCTCGAAGACATTGATCTATGGGCCCTGCTGCCGGCTGGCCGCGACCAGACCGCGAGAGTGCGCGCTTTTCTCGACTGGCTCCGCCCGCAGATGAACGCGATCTTTGCCGATGAGCGACCCGGCTTGCTCTCATGAACGCTATTGCGGTTGCCATCGCTGCTTCGATGCTGAGTTTTGCGATGGGTTTCGCGATCAGGCGGGGGACGGTCTGCGTGGTCGTTGCGGCGCAGGATCTTGTCGTGCGGCGCCGACCCGACAAGTTCATCGGGTTCGCGACGGCGGCTTGCTGGTCAGGGCTTCTGCTTGTTCCACTGGCATGGACCGCACCAGCTGTTTTCCATCTGTCCCCGGGCTACGACCAGCTGATCCAGGCTTTCCTGTTCGGGTGTCTTTACGGGATCGGCGCGTGGGCGAACCAGGCTTGCGGCTTTGGAACACTCGCGCATTTGACCGGCGGCAGGCTCGGATATCTTCTGACCCTCGCCGGCTGGGTAATCGGCGCCTCGTTCATATCCAAAGTCTACAGGCCCCAGCAAATTCCCGAGCCCTCGCTGCTTGCGACGTCACCGCTCGCCGCGATAGCGGCGTGGCTGGCCTTCGCCGCAGTCTGCTGGTGGAGCTGGCCGCGCCTGCGACTGTTGCGCCGCCGGTCGCGCTGGCGCAAGATGCTGCTTGGACGCGCGCGGATGCGTCCCTTCGAGGCCATGCTCATCATCGGCATCGGCGGCGGCCTGCTGTACGCCTGCGCCGGGAGCTGGACCTATCTGGGCCTCCTGTCCAGCTACGCCTCGCAGCTCGTCATGCACGATTTCGCCCCGATTTCTCCTTTGCCGGCGCTTTTGGGCACCGCGATGATGATCGGCGGCGGACTATTTGCAGCCGTCCGCTCCGCCAGCTTCCGGTTGCGCGGCACCAACTGGCGTCAAGGCTCGCGGCATCTCGTCGGCGGCACCATCATGGGGTTGGCCACCCAGCTCATCCCGGGCGGCAATGGGGTCATCATCGTCTACGGGCTGCCCTCCTTCGCTCCCCATGCCCTGACCGCCTATTTCGGGATGACATTGACCCTCATGCTCATCTTCGCCGCCACAAACTATTCCCGCAGGGCATAGAAACCATGCCCACGGGCCAACTGTTTTTGCGCGCTCGATGCGCGCAATATGCGCATCGTGTAATCAGGAAGGGACAGCGGGATGACCGATTTCGACTATGACGTGGCGATAATCGGCGCGGGCACCGCTGGAATGTCGGCGTACCGGGAAGCGCTCAAATATAGCGATCGCGTCGTCATGATCGATGGCGGCCCCTTGGGGACCACATGCGCCCGCGTTGGCTGCATGCCCTCCAAATTGCTGATCGCTGCGGCAGAGGCGCGCCACCGTGCCGAAAGCGTCGGCCTGTTCGGACTTCGCGCCGGACCCGTCGAGGTCGATGGTGTGCAGGTCATGAACCGCGTCCGCGCCGAGCGCGACCACTTTGTTAGCTTCGCCACCGAGGCGATTGCGGGGTTTGCACCCGGAGGCCTGCTTCGCGAGCAGGCGCGTTTTGTCGATGACAATCGGCTCGAACTTGCGAGCGGCAAGCAGATCAGCGCGCGCAGCATCGTGATCGCAACGGGCTCGCGGCCGGTCGTACCCGCAGGCCTGGAACCGGCGGGCGATCGGCTGATTTTCAACGACCAACTGTTCGACTGGACCGATCTGCCGTCCTCGGTTGCAGTCTTCGGCACCGGCGCGATCGGGTTGGAGCTCGGGCAGGCTTTGCATCGCCTCGGTGTCCGCACCCATATCTATGGGCGCGGCGGCAGCGTCGGCCCGCTCACCGATCCCGACGTCGCGGCTTATGCGGCGGCACAGTTCTCGAGCGAAATTCCTATCGACTGGATGGCAGCCGATGCAAGCGTCGCGCGCGACGGGGACGCTGTGATCGTCCGGTCAGCGGGGGGCGAGGAGCGGTTCGATTATCTCCTCGCGGCCGCAGGCCGACGGGCCAATGTCGACAATCTCGGACTGGAAAACACCTCGCTCACGCTCGATGCCCATGGCGTCCCCACTTATGATCACCTGTCGATGCGCGCCAGTTACAGCGACATCTTCATCGCGGGCGACTCGGCGGTCGATCTCTCGCTCCTTCACGAGGCCGCGGACGAAGGCCGGGTGGCAGGCGAAAATGCCGCGCGCTATCCGCACAGCTATCGCCGCGCGCGCCGGACCCCGTTGACGATCGTCTTCACCGATCCCCAGATCGCCATCGCCGGGCGCAGCCATGCCGACCTTCTTCGCGACCGGATGGATTTCGCCATCGGCGAAGTGTCGTTCGAAGACCAGGGACGGGCTCGCATATTGGGGCTCAACCGGGGATTGCTGCGCGTCTATGGCGATCGGCCGAGCGGGTTGCTGCTTGGCGCCGAAATCTTCGGTCCAGCGGCGGAACATCTCGCTCATCTCCTCGCCTGGTCGATCGAGAGCCGGCTCACCGTCGCCGAATTGCTCGAACGACCCTTCTATCATCCTGTCATTGAGGAAGGGCTGCGCACCGCGCTTCGCCACCTCAACCACCATCTCGGGTTCGGACCGAATCCGCCGCTGCGCTGCATCGACTGTGGTCCGGGAGGCTAGGCCAAGCGGTGCCCGCCTTCGGCTCGGATAGAATATCGGCACCTTGCAACGGTGCAAATCCGGCAGAGCCTTTGCCCGAGCCTGGATCGCGCACGGCCGAGGGGGAGATCCGCCCTGATTCCTGCTCGCGCGAGCGAAGCATAGCGTTCCGGCCTCACCTCCCCGGTGGGGCGGAAAGCCCGCGAGGATCGATGAGCAAGCTCGCGGCGCCTGTCGCTGGGGGAGCCTCACGCTCCCCGCCACAGGTCCGCATCGTAACTTGCGGTTTGTTGGTGCCTTAGACCTGGGCGTCGGCAGGCTTTTTCCGTCGGATAGCCGCCGAGAGTAATACCAGCGAAGCGGCAAGCAGAACGGCGTCTTTCAACAGAAATTGCCCGGGGATGGCCGAAATGGCCGGGAACCCGCCGGCGGTCGGCTCTGCGACACCAGGCGTTGACAAGAAGAATGTCAAGGTGATGGTATAGGTCGCCACCGACATGGCGCCGCCGAGGACCGAGAAAATCGGTTTGAATGCACCGAGGATCAGGGCAGCGGCCGTGGCGAGTTCCATCGTGCCGATGAACTGGCTGGCGCCCTGGACGCCGAACAGCGGGTGAAGCCAGCTCATAAGCGGGCTGTGTTCGATGAATGGGGCAATGCCTTGCGCCTCATAAGCCGTGAATTTCATGCCGCCGAACCACAGAAAGACAATGACTAGGGCCCATCGCAGCAGAGCGAGTTCGCGCATTTGATGCTCGGGGACGCTGAATGAATATTTCTCCAATAAGCTCATAATCAATGCCCTTTTTGTTGATGGAAATGTGGCGAGAGGCGTCAGTTTGTAATTCCGGGACCGACGATGTCGGTCGGACAGTTGGTGCACTTCTCTTCGTCGCAGAAACGGCAGGTCGTGCGCGCGCGCACTTCGTCGCGCGGCAATGACGCGAGGATGGTTTCCGCGACGCGCTCCAGCGCAGCGCGGTCCTTCTCGCCGACCGCAGCGAGCAACCCGGTGATCGCTGTGCTGCGCAGATTCAGGAGCGCCCTGCGTTCCGTCTCGCCGCCGGACGTCAACGACACGTGCATGACGCGGCGATCGCCGGGGGATTGCGATTTCGAGACGAAATTCTGAGCGACCAGCCGTTCGACCACGCGGGCAGCACCGGCATGCGACAGGCGCAGGGCCTTGCCGATCTGGTCGATCGAAAGGCCCGGTTCATGGCCGATGAGGCTCAATGCCGCCGCGGTCTCCCCGCCGGCCGGAAAGCGCTGTGATATCGCACCGCGCATCTCATCCGACACCCCCTGCGCGAGGGCGCCGAAGAGATTGATCAGCCGATCGGAAGGTGAAGCGTCCTTGGTCAATCGCATTCCAGTATATATGCGTCGCGCATATAAATAGCGCAGCGGCTGGAGAATGCAAGAGGCGATGCGAGCTTCAGAGCTTGAGCCTCTCCTTCATGGGCTCGCGATCCGTCTGTTCGATGGGGTACCAGCGGTAGCCGGATCCGTCGGCGGCAATGTGACCCACCCCCGGGAACGGAAGATGGGGCGCCGCAATCATCATACGGTCGCGAGCGAAGCGGGTGAACGCGGCTTTCCGCACGGCGCGCGCCTCGTCCTAGCGAACATCGAAAGTGATCGTCACGTCGGGGCGTGGAAATTGAACCGCGCCGGCGTGGATGACATCGCCGACGAAGACGATACTCTGCCCCTTGCTGGTCAAGGTGTAGAAGGCGGTGCCCGGGGTGTGCCCAGGCTGCAGTTCGGCACGAATGCCCGGCACGACTTCGCCATCGGTATCGATCGGCTTCACCCGGCCGGCCGTGACATAGGGCGTCAGCGTCTGCTCGGTCTGGGTCCAGAAGCGCTTGTCGATCCCGCTTTTAGCCGCGTTGGCAACATCGGAGAAAAAGCGAATATCTGCACCGCCGGCATAGACCGTCGCGCGCGGGAAGACGATCTTGCCCGCCTTCGTGAGACCGCCGCTATGGTCGCTGTGGACATGGGTGATGAGTATGTCGGTGATTGTCTCCGGCGCGGCCCCAGCTGCTGCCAGCGCTTCGAGCAGCCTGCCGCCGTTGCCTAGGCCGAAAAGATCGCCGGCACCGACATCGACAAGGATCCGCCGCCCGTTGAAGTCGATCAGATAAGCGTTGATCGAAGCCTCTGCGGGATTAGCTAGGAAACTGCGGGCAAGAATTTCGTCGATCGTTTGCGCCGAGACGCCGCGCAGCAACTGGTGCAGGTCCAGCGGGACCGACCCATCCGACAATGCCGTTATCTGGGCATCGCCAATCGTAAATCGATAAATTGCGGGAGCGGTCTGGCGGACGGTCCCGGCTATGGTGTCGGGCACCGCGGCGGGCGTCGGAGCCGCTAAACCGGGAGAAGAGGATATCGGGCCAAGCAGCGCCAGGGCGAGAGGGAGAATAGTGAATGGCTTTTTGATCATCATGGCGACGTCCTTGATTGAGTTGCGATGGATGAAGAACTGTCAGTCATTATCCCAGCGCTGGCGGGGTCTTGCGAGACATTGTCGCGATCGACAGCGTGCTCGGCGACAGAGTTCGGTTCAGGCAGGGCCACTTCCGAAAAATGCTGCCGAATATAGTCCAGCTTGGGATCGATGAAGCGGCGGCAGAAGGGTAGGCTCGGATCGGTTCGATAATAGTTCTGGTAACGCTCGTCCGAAGCCTTGAAGCTTCTGAACGGCAGAACCAGGGTATGCGCCGTATTGCCGAATTCCTCGGCAAATCGGACGATCGCCAATTCGGCCTCATGCCGCTGGTTGTCATCGAAAATATAGATCGCGCTGCGGTACTTGTCGCTAGGAGAGCGGGCCCGGGTGGCTGAATGCGTTCTCAGATGCACCTCGCACAGCGTTGCCAACGGAATGATTGAAGGATCGAAGGTGACGATCACCCCTTCTGACCAGCTATCTGCCGGAGCGTCCGATTGGACAAAGCCCTGGTCGACCTGCGCAACGCCGCGCAGCGCCTGGAACACCCCTTCGGTGCACCAATGGCACCCCCCTCCAAAGCCGATCTTCGCCATCTTCACCTCTCGCGCCTAGACGTATTTCTTTCCGCGGATCAGCGCCGTCTCGCGCGCCTGAGCCTTCTGGCTGCGGACGCAATCAATGTAAGCATCAGCGCGCCGATAAGAACGCCCAGTAGCAGTGGACTGTGGACATGCATCATCGCTGGGCGCAAATACAGGCCGACTAACCCGAGGATCACGAAAGCGACCGATGCAAGTCGCAATGCGCGCCAAGCACGGGGTTTGTTGTCTTTGAACCAAAGGGAAGTTCCGAAGATATTGATCATAAATGGTTGCCTTCCGGCAGCAAGGTTCAAGGTACGCAGTAAGTCAGAGCGGCCGTGCACATTCCGAACGAAGCCAGGTTTCCTGCACGCTGCTGAAGCCGGCCTCGCGTAATGTCTGGGTCGCCGCAGCCAACCGCTGGCCCCGCCGATGCAGGAGGTTAACGAACGCGCGGAGTATTTCGAGCCGGGGATCAGCGAGTGTCCCATTTGCACGCCGTCCCGGGAGAAGTTGATGTTTCTTGAAGAGGGCCTGCGCGAGACCGGCTCGCGATCCGAACCTTTGGCCTTTCTCGCTCCGCGCCAGTGCGATTACCGTCAGTTCCATCGGCGTGAAGATGAAGGCGCCGGATGGAAGTATCTCTGGCTCGATGAGGTGCAGCACTGTGGCGCGAGCTCCCTTGTTCTCTTCATCGTCTTCGCGGCCGTACCTATTTTAACGAACCGCGGCGCCGTTGAAGATTGTCCGTTCGGCTAAGACGCTCTCATTCATCCTGGGGCGCAGCGTCAGGCACGCCGTCGCTTCTGTGTCAGCCGTTGCGCCGACTATCGCAGTGAGCCAGACGTTTTTCCAATAGGCTGTGCCTATAGTTTTCATAGCGCCGGATAGCGTGACGCGTCACTTATTGCGGCATCTCGACATGCCCACCGAAGCCAAAGCGCATCGCCGAGAGAAGCTTGTCGCCAAAAGTGTGGTCGACGCGGCTGCGGTAGCGCGCAAACAAGGCGGCCGAAAGGACATAGGCCGGGACGGCTTCTTCCATTGCCGCATCGATCGTCCACCGGCCCTCGCCAGAGTCCGAGACCTGGCCGGTGAATTGCTCGAGCATCGGATCCCTGGCCAGGCCGATCGCGCAAAGGTCGAGCAGCCAGGACGAGATGACACTGCCGCGACGCCAGACTTCGGCCACGTCGGTCAGGTTGATGTCGAAGCGTTCATCAGGCTCGAGCCGTTCGGAGGACTTGCCCTTGAGAATGTCGAAGCCCTCGGCATAGGCCTGCATCAGGCCATATTCGATTCCGTTGTGGACCATCTTGACGAAATGCCCGGCGCCGGTTGGGCCGGCGTGGATATAGCCGCGCTCGGCGCGACTGTCGGGCGCGTCGCGTCCAATGGTGCGGACGATCGAACCATAGCCCGGCGCGAGCGTATCGAAGATGGGATCCAGCAGATCGACGATCTCCTTGTCGCCGCCGATCATCATGCAATAACCGCGTTCGAGCCCCCATATCCCGCCTGATGTGCCAACATCGATATAATGGAGCCCCTTGTCCCTTGCCGCAGCACCACATTTGATGTCGTCTTTGTAGAAGCTGTTGCCGCCATCGATGATGATGTCGCCGGGCTCCGACAATTCCATCAGCTTGTCGACCGTGTCTTGGGTGGGAGCGCCCGCCGGGAGCATTACCCAGAAGATCCGCGGCGCAGTGAGTTTGGCGACGACATCTTCAAGCGAATTCGCTCCGATGGCACCTTCACCGGCGAGCTGAGTAACCGCGGCCGGATCGCGATTGAAGGCGACGACCTCGTGGCCGCCGCGCATCAGCCGACGCGCGATATTGGCACCCATGCGGCCGAGGCCGATCATTGCAAGACGCATTGTTCAAATCCTTCTGTCAGAAGTTCACCCGGCGCGGACAGTTCCGACCAACGCCCCGCCGTCACGATCCAACGAGACCGCACCGCTCGCTGGCAGGTTACCATGAGTATGCAAATTTCGCCGCGCCTTGGCACTGAATGGAGGATGAGTTCATCGCCAGACGAAGTCCAATAACCAGGCGCTATAGTTTCGATACCCATTTAGCGACATGCGCAGTGCCGGGGCGGACATTGCGAACAGAGCAGCGACTGCGACACCCTCAGTCCGGTTGGAAGCCAAGCACGAAATCCACGACCTTTTTCGCAGACATCTCGCACGGCTTGAGCGATGTTTTGCCTGATGTGAACCGATACAGGTTGAAGCTGACGATGTCGGTCCCAGCCAACTCCCTGGCAAACAGGCTGTTGCGGCGCCCGTCGTCGGACCGCCGGACGATCAAGCCGAAACGCCGGCCTTCGTGAATGCCTTCGCTATGACCCTCGGGAAGCCTTTTGAAGGCAGCGTCGAAATCGGTAAGCTCCATCTCGTTCCACCAGTATCAGAAGACGCACAGCATGTTCGGGCCCGCCAACTCTGGCGCGCGCAACGAGCCCCAGGAACAAGCGCGCATTCGACTAGGCCCTCTCCATCTCATGTGTCGGTTCAACCCCCATCAGCGCCAGGCCGTTGCGGATGACCTGCCCGATCGCGGCGGCCAGGAACAACCGCGCGCGGCTAACCGGCAGGTTTTCCGGGTAGGCGAAGCGGCGCGTCGGGTCGGCATTTCCTGTGTTCCACAGCGCATGGAATTCCGCGGCCAGCCCCTCAAGGAAGAAGGCGATCCGGTGCGGCTCGCGCGCTGCCGCAGCCGCCTCGACGATGCGGGGGAATTCTGCCGCACGCTTCACAAGCGTAAGGCTCGGACCGTCCAGAAGAGCGAGATCGGGCGGGTCGCCCAACTCGATACCCGCTTCGGCCGCGCGGCTTGCTAGCGAGCAAATCCGCGCATGGGCATATTGCACATAGAAGACCGGATTATCCTTCGATGCCTCGACGACGGTCGCAAAGTCGAAGTCCATGGACGCTTCCGCTTTGCGGGTCAGCATCATGAAGCGAACGACGTCCTTTCCGACTTCTCGAATGACATCGGCCAGCGTGACGAAATTGCCTGCGCGCTTGGACATCTTGACCGGCTCACCCGCGCGCAGCAGCCGCACGATCTGCACCAGCTTGACGTCGAACCGCTTCCTGCCTTCGGTTAGAGCTTCGGCGGCGGCAACGATGCGCATCACGGTCCCGGCATGATCGGCGCCCCAGATGTCGATCAGTTCGTCGGCATCGCGCGCCTTCTCGAAATGATAGGCCAGATCCACGCCGAAATAGGTCCAGCTCCCATCCGGTTTACGGATAGGACGGTCCTGGTCATCGCCAAATTTCGTCGACCGGAACAGCGGCAGCGCGATCGGCTCCCAGTCCTTGGAGACTTCACCCTTCGGAGGTTCGAGAACGCCGTCATAGACAAGATCGCGCTCGCGCAGCCAGGCCTCGGCATCATCCGGCTTTCCGGCAGCGACGAGGTCCGCCTCCGACGCGAAGCGGTCGTGACTTATGCCGAGCAGCGCCAGATCTTCGCGGATCGTCTCCATCATCGCGGCAACGGTCCGCGCACGAAAGATTGCGAGCCAGTCCGTCTCCGGGGCGTCGGCATAGCGGCCCCCAAAATCGGCGGCCAGCGCCTCCCCGACCGGCTTCAGATAATCGCCCGGGTATAGACCTTCCGCTATCTCGCCGAGGCTCTCGCCCAACGCCTCGCGATATCTCTGGTGTGCCGAGCGAGCGAGAATATCGACCTGCCCGCCGGCATCATTGATATAATATTCGCGGATGACGCGATGGCCGGTGAAAGCGAGCAGGTTGGCGAGCGCATCTCCGACCACTGCCCCTCGGCAGTGCCCCATATGCATCGGACCGGTCGGGTTGGCCGAGACAAACTCTATATTCACCGTCTTACCCGCGCCGACGGGCGACATGCCGTAGCGGTCCTTCTGGTCCGCAATCACCGCCAGCTCGTTTTGCCAGGCCTGGTCGGTCAGCCGGATATTTACAAAGCCCGGGCCAGCGACGGCCACGTCTGCAACATCCTCCAACATGGCCAACCGGCCCGCCAACTTCTCAGCGAGTTGGCGCGGATGCGTGCCGGTAAGTTTTGCCAGGACCATCGCCGCGTTGGTCGACAGATCGCCATGCGCCGGGTCGTGCGGACGCTCCACGGTCAGCCCCGCCCGGTCGAGGCCCGCAGGAACGTCCCCCGCCACCTGCAGATCGCCAATTACCCGCGCGAGATGATCAAGGATGCGCGCATGAAGCGACACAGCCATCAGCGAAGGCCCGCTGCGCCTTGGCTGCTATCCAACCTCTACGCCTTTCCAGAAAGCGATGTGATCCCGGATGGCTTCCGCAACCGGATTCGGATCGGGATATGACCAAGCCGCGTCCGCGTTGAGCGCGCTGCCTACGCGGATATGGAAGTATCTCGCGGTGCCCTTGATCGGGCAGACAGAAGTGTGTGCGCTCGCTTCAAGGAGCTCCTGATTGACCGCGGAAGGTGGGAAATAGTGGTTTCCCTCGACGACGATTGTCTCGTCGCTTGCGGCGATGGTGGTGTCGTTCCAAACTGCTGAGACCAACGGAATATCCTCTCATATTGTCAATGGCACGGCGTTCGCAGCGGCCCGTGAATCAGGGGCGTTCGAGGAGTGCGACGGTGCCTTGGCCGCCGTCGGCGCAGATGCTGACGATTGCCCGTGATCCGCTCGGCATGTCCCAGAGCTCCTTCACTGCCTGGCTGAGGTCGCGCGCGCCTGTCGCGCCGAAGGGATGACCGATTGCTACCGAGCCCCCGTTGGGATTGACGCGGTCCCAGTCGAAGTCGCCCAAATCCGACTGGACACCGGCGGTTTCGCGCACCCACTCCCGGTCGGTGATGGCCGCGACATTCGCCAGGACCTGGGCGGCGAAGGCTTCGTGGATTTCCCAAAGAGCGATATCGGAGAAGCTTAGTTGATGCCGCGCGAGCAGACGTGGAATGCCATAGGAGGGTGCCATCAACAGACCCTCGGTGTGGAAATCGACGGCCGACACCTCGTAATCGATGAGCCGCGCGTAGGGGGTGCCCGCCGGCAGTCGTGCCACGCCGGCTTCGTTTGCCACCCAGCAACCGGCGGCGCCATCCGTTATCGGCGAGCTGTTGCCGGCAGTCAGCGTTCCCCTGCCACTGTCGCGATCGAAGACGGGCTTGAGTGCGGCAAGCCGTTCGGGCGACGTATCGGCGCGGGGGTTCGCATCGCGCGCCAGTTCAGGAAGGGAAATCGCGAGATCGTCGAAGAAACCTCGCTCCCAACCAGCGACCGACCGCTGGTGGCTCTTTAGCGCCCAATCGTCCTGCGCCTCGCGCGAGATCCGCCAGGCCTTGGCGGTGTCCTCCATATGATCGCCCATTGTCCTGCCGGTGATCCGGTTGGCCCATCCCTTGGTCGGGAGCACATAGTCGTGGAGGGCAAGAGACTGGAGGGCCGCAAGCGCCGCCGCTGGATCTTGCGCAAAGAGGTCGGTGAGCCGCTTCGATGCATCGGCCGTCAAAGCGATGGGAGGTCGGCTCATGACTTCGGCACCGCCCACCATCGTGAGATCGGTTCCTCCGCCCAGCATCCCTGCCGCAGCGAAAGTCGCCGTCATGCTGGTAGAGCATGCCAAAACGACCGAAAATGCGGGGACATTCGGATTGAGCTTGGCGTCAAGCCAGGTCTCGCGAGCAATGTTGCTCCAACCCAAATTCGGGATCACGGTACCCCAGATGAGAAGATCCGGCTCTGCTTGCGCCGCCATCGCCTGCACAAGAGGGACGGACAAAGAGACGGCATCATAAGCAGCCAAAGCCCCTCCGCCGCGGCCGAAGGGAGTGCGAAGGCCGGCGGCAACAAAGACGGGTTCAGCAAAGCGGCTCATGACGATCTCCAAATATTATCCGCAGGGTGAAAGGTGGGGCGCGACGGAGTATGCGCCGCTAACCACCATAGCGCTCGGTCTTGATTATCGAGGGGTCGACCCCGGCCAGCAGCGCGCCCTCGGTCGCAATGTTGACGAAATCGTTGGATCCGCAAACGAATATCTGTGTGGGCTTTCGGTGAAGCCGGGCGAGAACCTCTTCGACCATGGCGCTGTCGATCCGCCGCCCGAAATCCGATGCGCGGATCGGATCTTCGCGCGTGATCGCCAGCGCCAGGACAAATGCGGCATCGTTGATCTCGACGGAATGTAGTTCTTCCGAAAACAGAACATCCTCAGCGGTGCGCGCGGACAGGAGCAACGCGGTTGGCACGGCCGGGTCTTGTGTGCGGCGATGCCGGATCATCGCCATCAACGGCACGAGCCCGGAGCCTGCTCCGATCAACAGCACCGCGTCTACGGCAGGTTCAGGCCATAGGAAGTGCCCGCCGAGCGGACCGCGAAGCTCGATCTCATCGCCGACTATCGCGATATCGTGAAAATAGGCCGACACCTCGCCATCGGGCAGGCGTTCGACAGCGAGCTCGATGATCGGGGACGAGGCTGCCGATGACGCGATCGAGTAACTGCGCATCGCGCTATAGCCATCAGGCGCGGTCAGCCGGACATCGACATGTTGGCCTGCGATGTGCGCGAACGGCCTGCTCAATCGGAGGAAGAAGCTTTTGATGCTCGGCGTCTGCTGGACGATTTCCTCGATCACGCATGATTGCCATGACGCGGTTTGCGTGCCGTTGTCAGTCATCGGTGTATCGTTGCTCGCGCCACGGATCGCCGTAAATATGATAGCCGCGCAGCTCCCAGAAGCCGGCCTCGTCACGGGTTGTGAATTGCAGCGCCTTCACCCATTTGGCGGACTTCCAGAAGTACAGATGCGGAACCAGCAGACGCGCCGGCCCGCCATGATCGCGGGTAATCGGCTGGCCGGCAAATTTGAGAGCGACCATCGCTTTCCCGGACAGCAGGTCCGCCAGCGGGACGTTTGTCGAATAATCGTCGTAGGAATGCGCCAGGACGAAATCAGTGGGCCGGTCGAGCCCTGCATCCGCAAGGATGTCTTCAATGAGGACGCCCTCCCATATGGTATCCAGCTTGGACCAAGAGGTCACACAGTGAATATCCTTGGTCACCTTGGTCTTTGGCAGGGCGTTAAACTCGCTCCAGTTCCACACTTTGACCGGCTTCGGGCCGACTTTGACGGTGAATTTCCAATCAGCCAGCTCCACGTTCGGCGTCGGCCCCGCCGTGAGAACCGGAAAATTCTCCACGAGATGCTGACCCGGCGGAATCCGGCCGGACTGGTCGCCACTTGAACCGCGACCGGTGAAACCTCTGGTGACCATAGTGCCCCCTTTTTGCTCGATGCGACAGACGATAACCGGCTTCACTTCAGACCTGATACGCGTGGCCGCGGTACGAACCGATGGCTTGAAGCCTGAAACGCCCGATGCTTCATCGGATTTTCGATGATCGCATTTTCGTGAATCGGTGATTTGATGCTTATGGACTATAACGCGACGCCGGGCCGATTTCCCAATACCCTATCGCTATAGTTTTTATAGCTTTGAATAAATTACGCGCGCATCACGTCGGCTGCAGATTTAGGCACGGCATGAGGCTCGGTCCGCCTGCTTTCCAGGTTGGCTGCCGCGCCTCACAGCTTCGTAAGCGCCTCTCAGGGATAGAACGGCAACAAGGTATGGAAACTATGTTCCGCCGCTATTGGAAATAGTCGGTGCACATCTTCATAGTCCTGCGTGCGAAACCCTTGAACCCCGTGCGAATTTTCGAAGAAGTGGCGCTCTGATCGATCGAGACTTCGGGGCGCAGCAAGATGGAGACATTGATGAAAGCCGTTGGTTACAAGGTCCCGGGACCCATCGCCGAGGATGCTGCGCTGGTCGACATCGAGCTGCCCCAGCCTGTCGCGGCAGGATATGATATCCTGGTTGAGGTGAAGGCCGTCTCGGTGAACCCGGTCGACTATAAGGTCCGCGGCAGCTCGCCGCCAGCCGATGGTGAATGGAAGGTGCTGGGGTGGGATGCGTCCGGGATCGTGCGCGAGGTCGGCCCCGACGTGACGCAGTTCCAGCCGGGCGACGAGGTCTATTATGCCGGATCGATTACCCGGCCCGGCACCAATGTCGAGTTCCATCTTGTCGACGCCCGGATCGTCGGTCGCAAACCCGCCTCGCTCGACTGGGCGGAAGCAGCAGCGCTGCCGCTAACGACGTTGACCGCCTGGGAGGCGATGTTCGATCGCCTCGACGTGGCGAAGCCAGTCCCCGGTGCGGCGCCGGCGATCCTCATCATCGGTGGCGCGGGTGGGGTCGGGTCGATCGCGATCCAGATCGCGCGCCAGCGCACAGACCTCACCGTCATCACCACCGCCTCCCGAGCGGAAACCCAGGAGTGGGTGAAGGAGCTTGGCGCGCACCATGTCATCGACCATAGGCGCCCGCTCGCGGCACAGATTGCCGAGCTTGGCATCGGCGCTCCCGCGTTCGTCTTTTCGACCACGCATACAGAGCAGCATGCCGCCGACATCGCCGAGCTGATCGCGCCGCAAGGGCGGTTCGCGCTGATCGACGATCCCACGGCATTCGACATCATGCTGTTCAAGCGCAAGGCGGTGTCGATACACCATGAGCTGATGTTCACCCGGTCGATCTACGGCACGCCCGATATGCATGAGCAGGGCAAGATCCTCGACGCGCTGGCCGTGCTGGTCGATGAGGGCAAAATCCGTACGACACTGACCGAGCGACTGTCGCCGATCAATGCTGCCAATCTGAAGACAGTGCACGCACTGATCGAAAGTGGCGCGGCGAAAGGCAAGACCGTCCTCGAAGGATTCTGATCTTTTCCAGTCCAAGTAACGCCGGACGATAACGCCGCGGCGAAGGAAATCCCATGACCAAGTCCATTGCCACTGCCTCGATCAACCGTGAAACCGCAGTCGCCCTCATCGACGCAGCGATAACCGCCGCCCGTGCAATCGGCATCCCGGCTGCCGTCGCCGTCGTCGACGCAACCGGGTATCTGCGGGCGTTCGAGCGCACCGACGACGCGCCGTTTCTCACCGTCGATGTTGCCATCGACAAAGCGTGGAGTTCCGCCTCCTTTGGATATCCGACCCATGTCTGGAACGACTATGTGAGCAACGATCCCAAAGTGGCGCCGCTGGCCTATCGCCCCCGGATGGTCGCCGTCGGTGGCGGCTATCCGATCCTTGAGGACGGAAAGCTGATCGGCGGAATCGGCATCTCCGGAGGCACTTATCAGCAGGACCAGGATGCCTGCGTTGAGGCACTCCAGAAAATCGGGTTCGAACTGCCAGCCTGACGACTGTCAGGCCATCGTCGGTGGCGATGGCCGGCAGATCTCACCTTGCGAAGGATCTTATGATGGAAGCGTTTGTCGTATTCACGCGGGAAGACACCACGGATGTGGATGAACTCGCGGCTTATTCTGCCCGCGTCGGCCCGTCGTTCGATGGGCATGACGTCACTTTTCTCGCCGCTTATGGCGCGATGGAGAATTTGGAGGGGTCGCCGATCGAAGGCGCCGTCATCTTGCGGTTCCCCACGATGCAAGCCGCGCATGACTGGTATCATAGCCCCGCCTACCAAGCTGTTGCTGCGCATCGCTTCGCCGGTGCCCGCTACCGCGGGTTTATCGTCGAGGGGCTGCGTTGACTCCCCCGCATTATAATGGCGGTACTGACCAAGAGCTGTGCGCCCAAACACCAACACCGGGAGTTTCTAAATGATCGAGGCCGAGGCACGCATCGCTACGATCGAATCGAGTCGATATCTGACGAGACTCGCTGAGGCGTGGGTTCATACTTACCCGGTTCGATATGACGCGCTGACAGCCGAAATCCAGCTTCCGGGCGGCGAGCTTATATTAACTGCGGACGGCGACAGCCTCTCCTTGAGGCTCGTGGGCAAAGATCGCGAACGTTTCGATGCAACCAAGCAATCGGTCGCCACGCTTGTTGATCGCGTCGCGGAGCACGACACCGGGGTCCGATGCGTTTGGAATGACATATCATGATAGCGCGCACCACAATTCGCCGCGGTTCTTCATCGCGCTGGAGGATCAGATGAGCATGCTCGAACCCCAAGCGCCGGATCTTCGGGTGCAGAAATGGATCGGCGCGGACGGAGAAAGCACCGGGCCGCTCAAGCTGTCGGATCTCGGCTCCGGCCCAAAGATCCTGTTCGCCTTCCAGCACTGGTGCCGCGGCTGCCATGTGCATGGCTTCCCGACGCTACAAAGATTGCATAGTGCATTGAGCCCCAGGGGCGTGGGATTTGCGGTGATCCAGACCGTCTTCGAAGGTGCGGATGAAAACACCTTCGAGAAGTTGCGTGTGAACCAGCTCGAATATGCGCTTCCTGTCGCCTTCGGCCATGATGAACCACTGGTCGGCGCGACGCTGCCTACCTTCATGGAGGATTATCGCACGCGAGGAACGCCCTGGTTCTCGATCATTGACGCTGGCGGCCGTATCGTCTTCTCGGACTTCCATCTCGACGCGGACAGGATCGTAAAGGATCTGGAGCTGGTGTAATCCGTGCGGCCTTGGCTCTTCCTGACCGCCAGCCACCTCGCAATGCTCGGCATTGGTTTTGCGGCCGGCATTTACACGCTGCCAATCCTCACCGCGGCCAGGCCGCCGAAGCCGGCAGCCTATCAGGCCATCGTCGACGTGCCTGTCGGGATCGATGTTCGCGACTACAACACGGTCGTCATCTGGTGCGAAGCGTTCGACCAGTTCATCAGCGCGGCAGCGTATCGACCGTCGCGTCAGGCGCTAAAATGAGCCCGGCGATGGATAGCATGCGGTCGGCGGGCCGACGTGGCCTCAAGCTCGCACCGGTGGCGGCGTTGCTGGCGAGCGTCGCGGCTCTGCTGCTGGGTAATGGTTTGCTGGGCACGCTCCTGATCGTCAGGGCCGGCCAGGAGGGCTTCTCGTCCGGCGCGATCAGCGCGATGATGTCGTTCTACTTCGCCGGTTTCACGATCGGCGCGCTCATGTTGCCGCGGATCATCGTCGCCGTGGGTCATGTCAGAACCTTTGCTGGCTTTGCGGCGATCGCCTCGATGACTGCCCTTCTCCATGTTGCGCTCGTGGAACCGATCGCCTGGATACCGCTTCGCCTGATCACGGGCTTCGCCTACGCGGGCATGATCCTCGCAACGGAGAGCTGGCTCAACGCCCATGCAGTGCCATCCACGCGCGGCCAACTCCTGTCGATCTTCGGAGTCGTCTCGATGGGCTCATGGGCCATCGGCCAGGCCTTGCTCAACGTCGCCCCGCCCGCCGACATGACCTTGTTCCTTATCGTGTCGCTGTTAATTTCCGCGGCGGTGGTTCCGATCACCTTGCTGCCCAGCCATCCGCCGGCGCAGGTGACACAGGAACGGGTCGCGTTCAGCGACCTCGTGCGCGCATCACCGCTCGCTGCGGCTGGCGCTTTCCTCGCTGGCCTGGCTATCGGCGGTTTTTGGGGCATGGGCCCGAACTTCGCCCAGAGGATCGGACTCGATGTCGGCGGCATCTCCGCTTTCATGGCTGCGGTGCTGGGTGGGACGCTCCTATTGCAGTGGCCCCTCGGCTGGCTTTCGGATCGCGTGTCGCGGAACCTTGTCATCGCCGCTGCGGCCCTGGCGTCCGCAGCGGCGGCCGTCGGCGTCGCCCTCGCGGTAGGGGCGCCCCTGCCGCTGCTCCTCGCGGCGGGCGCGCTGTTCGGCGGCTTTGGCATCCCGATCTATTCATTGTGTCTCGCGGTTGCCAACGACGACCTTCCGGCCGGCCGGCTGCTCGGTACCGCCCGCGGGCTTCTGCTGCTCAACGGGATCGGGACAGCCGCCGGACCCCTTATCGGGGGTGCTGCGATGACTATCGCCGGCCCCGGTGGGCTGTTCCTTTATGCGGCCGCATTGCTTGCCATATTGGCGGTGTTGGCTATCGGGAGCAGCCAGCCAAGGCGCCGCATCCACGCCAAGGCTGCCCGCTCTCCAAGCACACCGATGATCACGGGATCTCTTGATGTGATGATATGCATGGAGTCAGAGACGGAGGCCGCCCGGCACTAGCGCGCCTACTGCGACGGGCGTCCTATTCTACATCTTCTACGATGAGGTCCCGGCCGTTGAACTGCACGGTCTCTCCTGTTCGTGCTCCTTCGATCGCCTCGAAGATCGGCGCCATCGTTGAAATGCCCATGAACTCACGCCCATCACAGGTGAACTTGCTCGTTGACACTGCGATCACGAAATGGCGCCCCGACAGTTTGATGACAGCACCCTCCTCCACTGCCGACTTGGGGCCGAAGTCGATCGTCCTGAGCTTTTCAAGTTTATCGGCATAGTCGTGCAATGTGTCGTCAAGCGCTTCAGCCAAGTCGCTCGCGACTTCGGCCTGCGCCTGCTCGTCATTCTCGATCGGCTCGCTCCGATCCAGCTGAGCGATGGAGACATAATCCAGATAATTGGTGCGAGCGCTATGCAGGGCGGCAGTCTCCAGCGAAAGCATGGTTTCGCGGATGTGGCTTTTATTCCAGTTCATCATCACCTCGTTGTGTTTGGATCATTCGAAAGTTCGTGCTTCGGTCCGTCACCGCCGCGGGAGTGCCCCCATTGGGCTCGCCGGCCCGCTACTCGTCGCCTGGGGCGTCATCTCCCTGGTAGGGCGCTCTGATCAGCCGGGAATCCCGGATGATGCTGGTTACAAGCCAGACATAGGATTGCTCGGCGGTATCGAAGCCGAGAATGCTGAAGGCGCCGCCGAAAGGGCATAGCGGGAAGTCTGGAAAGCCCTCGCGCAGCACATAGCGCTCGGGATCGCGCTCAAACTCATTCTTGTAGACTTTGCGCAGGCCGTGCTTGCTCGGAACATCCTCGTCGCCCGCTGGCGTCGTTTGCCGATCCGCGACAAGCCGCTCGGAAAGGTCGCGGTGACAGATTTCGTCGAAGACATCGAAGGCGTCGATCAGCAGACCCTTATGGTTGGTCGCGGGATCGGTAATCGCGTATATGTTGGACGCGTCTTCTCCATCATCCCCGCTTTCGAGGCGCAACGCCGCATCGACGGTTATCGCGCATGGATCGAGCGTTGATCCCAGTTCGAGATCGATGAGATGGCCGTCCTTGACGCGGTACTCGCGGTCGTAGCCCTTCGCGACGAAGGACTGGACTGCTGCTAGGACGTCGGTCACTTGGGATGTCATTGTTGCACCTTGGCTTTGCATGGCATTGGACACGCTCTAATATCAGGGAGGCTGTTGCGGCTCAGCTGACGGAGATGAAAAGCAAACGCGCGCTATTCATATCCACTTGGCCTTCTTGAACCGCACGAACAGGTACAGGCAGAACATCGTCATCAACCCGAGCACGACAAAATAGCCATAGACCGTGTCCAGCTCGGGCATGTTCCTGAAGTTCATGCCATATATCCCGGCGATGGCCGTCGGGACCGCCAATATGGCGGCCCAGGCCGCGAGCTGGCGCGTGGTCACGCCCGTTCTTTGCGCTTCCAACAGGCTGCTGAACTCGAAGACGGTGGACAGAACCTGCAGGAGGCCATCGACCATGGTCTGCACGCGAGCGACATGATCCGCGACGTCGCTGAAATAGGGTCTGACTTCTGAACTGATGCAGGGGAAATGGCCTCGGACGAGTTTCCGGACCAGTTCAGCCATAGCGCCGAGCGTGCGCTGGAAGCGCGTGAGTTCGCTTCTCAGCCCGAAGATGCGGTCGATTTCTGCCCGTCCGAGAAAGTCGTCGAGCGATCGTCTCTCCATCGCCAGAACGTCATCCTCGATCATCTCGAAGATGGGAAGATATTGATCGACGATCCGGTGCAGGATCGCATGCAGCACATAGTCGACACCTTTGCCAAAAAGCGCCGGCGAAGCCTCGAGTTGCTCGCGAAGATTGCCGAGCGCTCCGCCGTTGCCGTGCCGTACGCTGATGAGATGGTTGTGACCGGTGAAGATCGCCATCTTGCCGTAGCGGATCTGGTCTCCATCCAGCTCGGCGGTCTGAGCGACAACATAGAGCTCTTCATTATACGCTTCGAGCTTGGGCGGGCAGAGCGGGTGCATCGCGTTGTCGATTGCCAACGGATGGAGGTTATACGTCGTTTGGATCGCTTTAAGCTCGTCGGCGGTGGGCTCGCGAAGCGCGATCCAGCAAAAGCCGGAGCGATCCTTATCGAGCTGGACCTGCTCGTCGATCGCGATTTCGCGGACCCGCAGGCCCTTGTTGTAATAATAAGCAGCGATGACGCTCATGCCGGTCTCGCAGGGATGCGCAGGCCGCGCTGCACCGCGGGCCGCGCCAGCCCGCGGCGGAGCCATGTCTGGACGTTCGAATATTCGCCGAGGCCGAGGATGTCGCCGGCCGCGTAGACTTCGGCCAGTGCGTTGACCCACCCAAGTGTCGCAATGTCCGCGATCGAATAATCATCGACAAGCCATTCGCGGCCTTCGAGCTGGCGGTCCAGCACCCCCAAGAGACGCTTGGATTCATCGATAAAGCGCTGCCGAGGGCGCTTGTCCTCATAGTCCTTGCCGGCAAATTTCAGGAAAAAACCAAGCTGACCGAAGGTCGGCCCGACGCCGGATACTTGAAAGAATACCCAAGCCAGCGTCTCGTAACGCTGCGCGGGCGCACTCGAATTGAGCTGGCCGGTTTTGTCGGCCAGGTAGAGGAGGATCGCGCCCGATTCCCATATGGCGATAGGGTTGCCGTCAGGACCAGCCGGATCGATGATCGCCGGTATGCGGCCGTTGGGGTTCAACGATACGAACGCTGGATCCTTCGACTCGTTGTTCGAGATATCGACCAGGTGGGGCTCGTACGCCAGGCCGGTCTCCTCGAGCATGATCGAGACCTTGACGCCATTGGGGGTGGGAGCGGCGTAGAGTTGCAGGCGATCGGGATGCAATGCGGGCCAGCGCTGCGTAATAGGAAAGGTCGAGAGGTCTGGCATAAATCTGCGATCCTGTGCTGCGATGGCGACTATATGGACCGACCCGTCTCTCTGAAGCAGGGTTGGATGACCGCGTCGTTGTACGACGCGGTCATGAAGATTGCGAACGGGATCGGCGGAGCGGCAACAGCAGTTAAGCCTATCCCGCTGCCGTCCCCGCCGCGGACTGATCATCATCAACTTTCTGGCGCTTTGGAAGCACCCAGCCGGGACGGACGAAATGGCAGGTGTAGCCGCCCGGGCGTTTCTCGAGATAATCCTGATGGTCCGGCTCGGCCTCCCAGAAATCTCCGACCGGCACGACCTCTGTCACCACCTTGCCATCCCACAGTCCGGAGGCATCCACATCGGCGATCGTGTCCTCGGCGACGCGCTTCTGCTCCTCGTCGACATAATAGATGCCCGACCGGTAGGAGAGCCCGATATCACCGCCTTGGCGATTCTTGGTCGTCGGGTCGTGGATCTGGAAGAAATATTCCAGGATATTGCGGAAGGTCGTCACTGCCGGGTCGAAGATGATCTCGATCCCTTCGGCATGCGTGCCGTGATTGCGATAAGTGGCGTCCGGGACATCGCCGCCGGTGTAGCCGACACGGGTCGATACGATGCCGGGCTGCTTGCGGATCAGATCCTGCATGCCCCAGAAACATCCGCCGGCGAGAATAGCGCGCTGGTGCATGTCAGGCCTCCTCGACCTGATCGAGATATTCGCCATATCCTTCGCTCTCCATCTCGTCGCGCGGAATGAAGCGAAGCGACGCGGAGTTAATGCAGTAGCGCAAACCTCCGCGATCGGAGGGACCGTCCGGGAATACATGACCGAGATGACTGTCGGCGTGCACCGATCTGACTTCCGTCCGCACCATACCGTGCGCGCTGTCGCGCAACTCGTTCACATTTGCTGCAACGATCGGCTTGGTGAAGCTGGGCCAGCCAGAACCCGAGTCGAATTTGTCGGTCGAGGCGAACAAAGGCTCTCCCGACACGATATCGACGTAGATGCCTGGTTCCTTGTTGTCATCATACTCCCCCGTGAAGGGCCGCTCGGTGCCCGACTCCTGGGTGACGTAGCGCTGCTCGGCAGTAAGGAGATCAACAGCTTCCTGCGACTTTTCGAACTTCATGATAGTCTCCGATATTGATCTGAGAGGGCGAAAAAGCCGCCGCTTATCGTGTCAGTCACTGCGCCGACTATCGCAGTGCGCCTAGGATTTATCCAATAGGCTGTGCCTATAGTTTCCATAGCACCGACGCTCTCGCGACGGGGTTTAGTGCCACGCATATCCGGCTGCCAGTTGCGCGATCTTCCGTATCTCGACGGGTGCGGTGGAGCCAGATACCGTCGCGATCACGACTTCGCGCTCCAGGGCAAATCCCTCGATCGGCCGCGTAACAAGACCGGGCGCCGTGGCGGATCGTTCCGGAAGAATGCATATGGCGGTGCCATCGGCGACGAAGTGTTGCACCCAGTCCTCGCGGTCCGATCGAAAGCGGGGCTGCATGAGCAGGTCGTGCCGCGCGAAATGATCGAGGATCTGATCGCGAAACTCGCACTTGAGGCGATCGACGAAAGGAAACTCGAGCAGGTCTTCTCCGCGCACGATTTCGCGGGATGCCAAGGGATGGCTCGCAGAACAGCCCAGTACGAAGCGCTCTCTGAATAGCGGATGCACATCGAGCTTAGGCTCCGGCCTTGTCTCGCGCGGCATGATGCACGCATGATATTTTCCGGACAGAATGTCCGAGGTGTCCTCGTTCGGCTGAAGCGAGTGCAGCTTGATTTCAATGGATGGCACCTCCGCCAACGCGCTCTCGAAAAACGCGGCAAACTCCTGCGGTCCGACAGTCGGCGCGACCGCCACATCCAGAACACGGTGCATCCCCATCGCCCAGTTCTCGGAATGATTGCGGACGCTTCGCATCGCCACCAGCATGCGCCGGAATTCTGTCTCGACGTCCCGGCCAAGGCCGGTCAGGCGACTGTTTTTCCCGTCGCGGTGAATCAGCGGCCCGCCGAGCTCCTCTTCCAAGCGGCGGATTGCGCGGGTCAGGCTCGGCTGCGACACACCGCTCAGGCGAGCGGCCGCTGTAAAATTCAGCGTCTTGGCCAAGTTGATGAAATAGCTGACCTGATTGAGTTCCATAGTCCGTCGATCCATGCGCCTGACTGATGCTTCTTCCGAAAGACCGCGTTCCTGGGAGAGGCGAAATAAGTATGCGCGACGCATATAATCATAGTGTGCAGCTTTGTCTATATGCGCGGCGCATATATTTTATACGCGATGCGATGCGTAGCCGTGGCCGTGGCCGTGCGCTCGGGCTGCCGAAAGGTCTGGGAACACAACGGCGAAGCCTCCAGACGGCGGTCCGACGCATATGACAGCGACAATATTCACGTGTATTCGCGAGGCTGGCTCTTAGCTGTCCGGACACCTCGAGGCGTCTGAAGAACTAGATTGATCTAAAGCTTGCGCCGCCTTGCTCTGCGACGGGGCCCTATGCGCCGCCCCTCCGCGCCCGGATCTCGGCGGGATCGAACTGATACAGGATACGGCCCGCAGGCATATAATTTAGGGTCATCAGTGCGCCGTTACGCACCTTGAGGAAATGCAGCGTGTCGCGCGCCGCGCAAACCCAGCCCAAACCCTGCCAATCGCCGGGCCCGGCGAGCTCCACCGCATCATCGACCGGAATCACCAGATCGATCTCACCATAGGGATGGCCGTGACAATGACCAACGAATATCGTGTCGGCGCCCGGCTGCCGGCCAGCCACCACCTCGGTACCGTGGTCTCATTCTTAGCGGACGGGTCACCGTCAGCCTGATTGGCGCCCCTGATATGCCTCTCTGTGAGCGGCGAGGAAGGCGGTCAGCTTGGTTGGCATGCGTCCCGTTATTTGCTCGACCTCTGTTGTGGTCCTGTCCTCCGACCCATATGAGATCGCGTCGTCCATGCGCGCGAGCGTGTCCGCATATCCCTCAGGAATGCCGAACCCGGCGTAGCGGCGTGCAAGCTGCTCCACCGATAACCGGCAGTGGTGGACGGGGCGCTGGGCCACGGCGGTGATTCGGTCCGCAACCTCGTCATATGAGAGAGCTTCAGGACCGGTCAGGATCCTTTCTCCTGACCCGAAAACTGGATCCACCAAGGCTTCGACTGCGACCGCCGCTATGTCGGCTGCGTCGATGAACGGGATACGCCCATGCTTCGTCGCCGAGTAGATGCAACCCTCGTTGATGATCGACGGGAGATGCTGCGTAACGAAGTTCTGCATAAACCAGCTCGGGCGCAGTATCGTCCAGCGAGGCGCGTTGGCGTTGAGCCACCCATGAACCTCACCCATCATCGGCCCGCCCTCGTCGATAGACGATGCGCTCAGCAGCACCAGCTGGGCCACTCCTTGTGCCACGGCCTGTTCCAGCAGCGGGCGCATGACGGTCAGGTGGTCCGTTCGGTCGGTAGGAGCGACCAAGTAGATCGCGTCCACACCCTCGAGCGCGGTACGGTGGGAGGCAACGTCGCCCCACTCGAAGCGAACCTGCTCCGGCATCGTGGCGTTGCGGGTTGCGATGCGGGGTTCGACACCGCGTGCCGTAAGCTGCTGCGCAACCAGCGCGCCCGTCTTGCCCGTGCCCCCAGTCACCAAGACCCGATCAACCATGGTCTGACGCTCCGCCGACAAGGGCATCGACAACCGCGCTGCCGCGAAGCGCGCGCAGCACCACCAGCGGGTTCCAGTAATCGCGATAGTGCATAATCCGCCCGGCGTCCGTCCGGATCACGGATATGTAGCGTTGGTCATAGGATTCCCCGGTCGCAACGCCGCTTCCGAAGCCTTCGAACTCGACAATGGTAACATCGGGGTCGGTCGTGGCGTGAATGGTCGGCTCACCCATGCGGTCGAAGGCTATCATGTCACCAAGGCTTTCAAGGTGACGCGCGATAGCAGCCTTTCCAACCAACCGGGTCGGAAGGCCTGGCGGCGAATAAGGAAATTCCATCACCCCATTTTCAGCCACCATGTCGAGAAAGGTGGCAGCATCGGGAGCGAGACGATCACCCAATGCCTTTCGAAGCATCGCTGAAAAGCTTTCCACACTGTCTGTCATGAACTAATCCCAATCGGTTGGAACGGTAGCGTTCCGCTGAGATATATAGGAAGGCATCGATGGAACACAAGCGTTCCGACGGAAATCCGAAAGCAGCCCGTGTTCTCAGCGGAGCAGCGGTCATGCGTGCTGACGTAACGAATGCACTGACGCGCAGCTTCTTCGAAGAATGGGCAAGGACTGGCTATGCGGGTCTGAGCCTCGAACGGGTGGCGCGAACTGCAGGGGTCGGCAAGGCTGCGCTTTACCGCCGCTGGCCGGACAAGGTGTCGATGGCCAGCGATTTGCTGTCGCATGTCGGGTTGACGATGACCGATGTGGAAGAGCACGGCTCGCTGGAGGCTGATCTGCAAGCGGTGCTCCTCGCCATCCGCCGCGTTCTGAGGCATCCCAAGGTGCGACGGATTCTGACCGACCTTCATGGCGAGATCGAGCGGACGCCGGCATTGGAAATGGCGATCCGGCCTTTCCAGCGCGCACGGCGCGAGCGGATCAATGGCCTGATTAATCGGGCGATCAAACGCCGGGAAGTGTCGCCCTTGGTGGACCGTGAGATGGCGGCCGACCTCATCGCAGCCCCGTTATACTGGCGGATCGCGGTATTGGGGGGACGATCGGATCGCGCCTACATCAAGCGGCTTGCCCTCGTCACGGGCGCCGCGCTTCGCGCAAGCGCGCCTTCGTAATTTGCCTTCCAGATCGGCCCATCACGTCCGCAAATTGCGAGCCCTACCCGTCGCCACTTTTCCCGCGTTCCACCCCCCGTTCGTGCAATTCGGCGTCGATGGGGCAGTTGGTGCAGCCTTCATAGCAGCACAGGCGGCAGATGCGGTAGGAATGCTCCAGGTTTTCCAGGCGATCGCGCAGGACGCGTTCAGCCATGTCGCATAGGATTTTCAGTTCGTCGGGCTTCAGGATCGATAATCCTTCGGCAATCACCTCGTCGCGCGAAGCAAGAACCTCGTCGCTCGCAATCTTTCCGGTTGGAGTGAGGTAGAGGGCCCGCGTGCGCCCATCTGACGAATGCTCCCTGCGTTCGATCAATCCCTCGGTAGCCAATCGATCCACCAGGCGAACCGTCCCTGCATGGGAAAGGCCTACCCCGACCGCAAGCATGCGGATCGAGAGCCCGGGCTGGTGCGCGAGTAGCGCCAGCGCTGAGGCGGCGGGGCCAGCTTCCGGTGCCCGCGATGAACTAGCGCGAACGATGTCGTCGCTGATCATCAGTGCGAACGCCCCAAATATATTGCGGTCTCGAGGTCCATCCATCGGCGCGTCTATATGTGCGCGGGGCATAGACAGCAAGTCATAGACTAGCCTCCTTTTATCCGCGCGTCCGGCGAGGAAATCTCGGTTTTAAAAGGGTTTTGATTCCACCGACTGATAGCGCGCGCCAAAAAAATCACTTCCATCTTATCAAGGCGCCGGGCTGGATTGATACCTTGGGGCTATGGCGCGCGACGAACGGGTTAAAAAAATGCCCGAGGTCGCGGCTAAGAATGTGTCAGCGCCGCCATCGACGCCGCGCAGGTGATGATATGCAAGACCTCAAGCTTCACCCCGGTGTCGCACCTCCACCATGTCACCGCGCGCAATCATGATTGTATCGATTTCATCCAAGAACAGTCCATGCTCCAGGACGCCCGGGATTGTGGTGATCGCGGCGGCGATCTCGCGCGGCCTTGGTATCTCATCCAAAGCTGCGTCCAGGATGTAATTGCCCTGGTCCGTGAGGAAGGGCGTCCCACCCGCTTCGCGAACAGTAACACGGGCTCCGAGTGCGGACAGGCGTGCACGAACAAACTCGGTGGCGAAAGGAACCACCTCCACGGGCAGAGGGAATTTGCCGAGCTGCGCAACAAGCTTGCTGGAATCGGCGATGATGATCACGCGCGTGGATGCGGACTCGGTGATTTTCTCGCGAAGCAGGGCGCCGCCTCCCCCTTTGATGGCTTGGAAGCGGTCATCGATTTCATCGGCGCCGTCGATCGTCAGGTCGACAGCGCTAAGCTGTTGAAAGGGAACAAGCGGCACCGCAAGACGGAGAGCTAGAGCTTCGGTCGCTTGGGATGTGGCGACCGCGGTGATGCGAAGGCCGTGCTTGATGCGCTCGCTGAGGCTTTTCACGGCATAAGCGGCGGTGCTTCCGGTCCCTAACCCGACAAGCATGCCATCGCGAACCTCATCGACTGCTCTCACCGCCGCGATCGATTTCTCAGCGACGAAGTTGGACATGGAGCGAGACCCCTCCTTTCTGGCCGAGCGGCCAGCCTTAATACCTGCGGAATGCAGTCGCGCGAACAAGGTTTGACGCTTCCAACTCGGTAGGCCGTTACCACTTCCTCTCTAAATTGTCGCGCTGCCGCCCATGAGGTGCACGGATACGTATATGAATGGCGCATATATCTGTTTTGCGTTTTATGCCTTCGATCTCACCGTCTGACGTTCCGCGCCCATGTTCAACTGCGCCGCGCGGACGCAGGGCGCAGATGCAGGACTGATTCTGCAAAGCAAGGGAAGACGCGAACAGTTATGTGCATCCGTGCGACCCAAATGGAGGGCTCTTCAACCAAAACTGGAACCGAAAATCGATGCAATTGGAACTTAGCCTTTTCGGATTACGACACGATTGAGCCGGCTCTGGAATCACTTCGCGATAGCCCCGCTCGCATTGTATTGCGAACCGCCCTCACTAGATTAGACCCATGCAACAAAATCTAGTTTCCTTGCGCGAGCATCGCGAGCTCGGCGACGTCGCCTGGCTGCGCGATCTGGACGCCGGTCTCGCGGTCGCAGCCGAGCAGAGAAAACCGGTTCTGCTGCTCTTTCAGGAGGTGCCGGGCTGCTCGACGTGCGTGCGTTTCGGGCAGGATGTACTGACCCATCCCTTGATGGTGGAACTTATCGCAGATCGGTTCGTGCCCGTGGCCATCTTCAACAACCGCCCGGGGGCGGACGCCGAGATCCTGCGCCGCTTCGACGAGCCATCATGGAATAATCCCGTGGTGCGGTTTCTCGGGCCCGATGGCGCCGAGTTGCTGCCCAAGCTCGCCGATCGTTATGATGCGCCGGCTCTGCACCAAAAGATCGTCGCCGTGCTGGAATTGCTCGGCGGCGACGTTCCTGGCTACTTCCGCCTGTTGGGGCGCGACCTGCTGATCGAAAATGGCCTCAGCAAATCGGCGACCTACACGACGCCGTGCTTCTGGTCGGGCGAAACGAGCCTCGCGCAGCATCCGGCGGTCATCACGACCGACGCTGGCTGGATCGATGGCGAGGAAGTGGTGCAGGTCCATTTCGATCCCCGCGCGGCGGCGCGTTCCGAACTCGATGCTTATGCCCACGAGGAGGGATTTGGCGCGATCGACAGTGGCGGGTTCGCGCTTGACGGTGAACCGCAATTCTATCTGCGCAAAAATGCGGCGCGCCATCTGCCGCTGACGCCGGCTCAGCGCACGCAGATCAACCTCGCTATACCCTATCGCACACCGCTCGCGGACTTTCTCAGCCCGCAACAATGCGCGTGGCTAGCCAATCCGCGGCTAGAAGCACCGGGCGAGAATGAAGCCTATCGCAAGGACATTCGCGAAAGCCGGCCCGTGCTGGCGCAGCGGCTTGGTTTGGTCGAAAAGGAGACATGATCATGGATATTGCTGCCATCGGCCTCATCGAAGACGAAGATATCCTGCTCGACCTGGCATCGCTCGCTCTCAGCCAACTCGATCATGAAAATGCGGACATCGCCCATTATCTCGACATGCTCGAAGATATTGAGGACCGGGTGTGCGCTGAAGGCCGAAGCGCGTTCCTTCCGGAAGAACGGGCCGCGGCGCTTTCGCGCGTTCTGCACGGCGAACTGGGGTTCGTTGGCGACGATGAAACTTATGATGCACCCGTCAACGCGGACTTCATCAGGGTGCTGGACCGAAAGCGCGGCCTGCCGATTGCACTGTCGATCCTCTATGTCGCCATGGCCCGCCGGACGGGCTGGAGCGCCTATGTGCTCAATCTCCCCGGCAAGGTGCTTGTCCAGCTGGGCGAGAAGAATCCGGTGGTGCTCGATCCGTTTGCCGGAGGCGCTGTGCTGTCAGCGGGACAAGTTGCAGCGGTGTACCGTGCGAGTCTAGGCCAGGAAGGCGGCGCCGCCGCACTCAGCGCCGTGCGGATGAGCAATCGCGATGTGCTGGCCCGGCTGCTGAACAATCAGGGAATCCGCGCAGAGCAGGAAAAGGATCATCAGCGGGGTCTCGCAATTTATCAGCGGATAACCAGGGTCGCACCGAGGCGCCTCGAGGCCTGGCAAAATCTGGCGCGTCTGCAGTTGCAATCCCGCGATGTCGAGGGCGCCAAGGCAAGCCTGTTCGCCATGTCGGAAGTTGCACCTGACAGGCGGACTCGTGACCGGATCATGGAAGCATTTGAAGCCCTGACCTAGACGAGGCCTGACACATCACATGTCGCTGCGCGCCGTTGCGCTCCTCTCCGGGGAGTCGACGTCGATGGCGATGTCCTTGGCTTCGAAGGGCGTCCCTACAAGCGGTGCGGCCTCGATAACGACATGCCGCGAAATGTCGCAGGGCTGCTCCCCGAAAGGCGGCTCGACCGCGCCGATCGCGCGAAAACGACTGACCACCCGCCGCCGGCATCAAAAAACCATGTTGAAGCCATAGAGGTGGAGAGCGAGCGTCACCCAGACAAACGTGACCCCAGCGAGGACCAGCAAAGTCGCGCCGAGCTTCACAGTCCATCGGCGCTTGTCCCTGATACTCAGCAAGAGATGCCAGAATGCTGTCGCGAGCAAGTAGCGGCAGATCCGCTCTTTCGTGTAGATTCGCGTATAGAGCACTTATTCCGCCCACATGGCATTGAACCGCTGGATGGACATATCTGCTGACCGTAAGTCAGGGCTTGCTCACGGCCAAATCTTGCCATTTAAGGCGCGACCGTCGGCAAAGGGGGCGGTCTTGCGACCGTCCCCTGCTCCACCTCAGGCACCAAATGCGCCGTCGATCGTGTGCATGGCGCCAGTGACAAAACCCGCTTCGGGGCCAGCCAGCCAAGCAACCATGCCAGCGACCTCTTCGGGCCGCCCGTGGCGCTTGATCGCCATGAAGCTGTGCATCAGCTCGCGCATCGGTCCGTCCTCGGGGTTGGCGTCGGTATCGATCGGGCCGGGCTGCACGATATTGATCGTGATTCCGCGCGGTCCGAAATCGCGGGCCAGTCCGCGCGCCATGCCCTGCAGCGCCGATTTGCTCAGTGCATAGGAGGCCATGCCGGGGAGAGGCATGCGGTCGCCGTTTACCGAACCGATCACGATGATGCGGCCGCCGTCGGGCATCTGCCGCGCGGCCTCGACCGACGCATGATAGGGGGCGGTGACGTTGACGCGGATCAGCCGGTCGACGTCGTCGGGATCGAGGTCGAGCGCGTCGCCGAACAGCGCGAAGCCGGCGTTGACGACCAGTATGTCGAGCGGGCCGCTCTCGCGCACGCGTGCAATCACTGCGTCGCGGTCGCCGCTGTCGGTCGCTACCGCGCTGGTGCCGGTTTCGGTCGCCAGCTGCTCGGCCGCCTCGCGCGATCCGTTGTAGGTGAAGACGACCTTGGCGCCGTCGGACGCAAAACGGCGGACGATCGCCGCGCCGATTCCGCGGCTGCCGCCGAGGACCAGAACGGATTTTCCTTGAAAGTTGGACATCGGGAGACTCCTTGCTTATTAATGTATCGTCCACTACATAATATCGCGAAAGCCATCGTCAAGGCATTTTGTAATGGTTACTACAAATAGATCCCGCACGCGTGGCCGTCCACGTAAGTTCGATCCCGAGGCAGCGGTGGCGACTGCGCAGCAACTTTTCCATGAACGCGGTTATGACGCCGTCAGCGTCGCCGATGTCACCGACGCGCTCGGCATCAATCCGCCAAGCTTTTACGCCGCTTTCGGCAGCAAAGCCGGACTTTACCAGCGCGTGCTCGATTATTGGACGGACACCGAAGCGATTCCGCTCGCGGACATTCTGCGTCCCGACGTCCCCGTCGCCGATGCCGTTGCGGCTATGCTGGAGGAGGCCGCGCGTCGCTATGCGTTCAACCCGGCGGCAGGCGGGTGCCTTGTACTCGAAGGCACGCGTTGCAACGACGACGATGCGCGCGAAGCCGCTCGCGCGCTCAACCTCGGTGCGGAAACGTTCATCCATGACTATATCGCGGCGCGCCATCCGGAGGCGGCCGATCAAGTGACCGATTTTGTCGCCACGACGATGTCCGGGCTTTCGGCAAAGGCGCGAAGCGGACACGACCTATCGCGCCTCCTCGCTACAGCGCGGCTTGCAGGCAGCGTTCTCACGCAGGTGCTGCCGGCTTGATAGCAGCATGATCAGAAGGTGGTGAATAAACCGGCCGATTAGAGCTAGCACGATTGACCGAAGATGCCCCTGATGCGCCCTGTGGACAGTACTGGCCGTTGCACGAACCGCTCCGCGGATTGGCGCTAGCCTCGATGTAAAGCGGCCCGACGAACGCCGCGCCTGATTGAACGTCTGCGGTCAGAGGCAGACCCTTTCGACTCCTTCAACTGAGGAGTCGAACGATGAACGAGCTTATCCAGATTGGCCCGATCAGCCCGCTGCGCCAGCGACTGATCGACGATATGACCTTGCGCGGGTTCTCCACGGAGACGCAGCGTAACTATCTTCGCGACGTCGGACGGTTCGCGACCTGGCTGCGTCGCTCGCCCCACACCGCGAGCACCGAGGATATCCGGCAGTTCCAGTTCGAGCAGCAGCAGGCGGGCGTGCCGGCGCCGACGATGAACAGCATCGTCGGCGCGCTGAGGTTCTTCTTTACCCACACGCTCGACCGCCCCGATCTCGTGCGTAAGCTGATCCGCACCAAGCAGGTCCGCAAGATCCCGGTCGTTCTGACCATGGCCGAGGTGAAGCGGCTGCTCGATGCCACACGCTCGCTCAAGCATCAGGCGGCGCTGTCGGTCGCTTATGGCGCGGGCCTGCGGGTGGCCGAGGTGGCAGCGCTCAAGATCAGCGACGTCGACAGCAAGCGGATGCTGCTCCGGATCGAGCGCGGTAAAGGCGGACGCTACCGCAACGCGATGCTGCCCGAAGGCCTGCTCCTGCTGCTCCGCGACTGGTGGCGCGCCGGACGGCAACAGGGCTTCCTCGTTCCCGATGGCTGGCTCTTCCCCGGACAGAGCGCTTCGGCTCCGATCAGCACGCGCCAGCTCTACCGCGTCGTCGTCGAGGCCGCTGAGGCCGCGGACATCGACAAGCGCGTCGGACCGCACACCCTGCGGCACAGCTTCGCCACCCATCTTCTCGAAGATGGTGTCGATATCCGCGTCATCCAGGTCCTGCTTGGCCACGCCGCGCTAAATACGACCGCCTTTTACACGAAGGTCGCCACCAAGACGATGCGCGCGGTGACCAGTCCGCTCGACAGGCTCGCGCTCGCATCGCCGAGCAAGGAAGCCCCTGACGGCTGAGGCGGGATGCGCGCCTCACTCGAGGTCGCCGACATCTTCCGCGCTGCCGGGCCAACCTACCGCGCCGCCCATGTCGGACATCTGAGCCTGCATCAGCTCAAGATCATGTCGGCGATCGAGCATTGCCGCACCGCCGCGCTCGGCGGTCACGTCGAGGCCTGTACCGACTGCGGGCACTGGCGGATCGCCTATAACAGCTGCCGCAACCGGCACTGTCCAAGATGCCAGGGCGCTGCCGCGCGCACTTGGCTCGATGCCCGCGAGGCCGACCTCCTGCCCGTCGGCTATTTCCATGTCGTGTTCACCCTGCCTGCCGAGGTCGCCGCGATCGCCTTCCACAACAAGGCGCTCGTCTATGACCTGCTGTTCAAGGCCGCGGCCGATACGATGCTCACGATCGCCGCCGACCCGAAGCATCTTGGCGCCCGGATCGGCATCACCGCCGTGCTTCACACCTGGGGCTCGGCGCTGACCCATCATCCCCACATCCACATGATCGTGCCGGGCGGCGGCATCTCGCGCGATGGAACACGCTGGATATCCGCCCGCCCCGCCTTCCTGCTCCCGGTCCGCGTCCTTGGTGCCCTGTTTCGCCGCCTGTTCCTGACCCGGCTGCGCGCGCTGCACGATGACGGCAAGCTCGCCTTCTTTGGCAGCCTGACGCATCTTGCCGAACGACGCGCATTCCTGCGCCACCTCTCGCCCGTCAGGAAGAAGCGCTGGGTGGTCTATGCCAAGCCGCCGTTTGCGGGCCCCGAGGCGGTGCTCGCCTATCTGTCTCGATACACCCACCGGGTCGCCATATCGAACAGCCGCCTCCTCCGCTTCGACGATGCCGGGGTCACCTTCCGCTACAAGGATTATCGCAAGGCCGGCGCCGGACGGCAGCAGGTCATGACACTCGCCGCCGACGAGTTCATCCGCCGCTTCCTCCTCCACGCCCTGCCTCGCGGATTCCACCGCATCCGCCACTATGGCCTCCTCGCCAGCGCACGCCGCAAGGATCATCTCGAACGCGCGCGACGTCTGCTCGATGTCGCGCCTCCCCCGTCCGAGGAACCGACCGACGATGCAGAGCCCCGACCGACCTGCCCGTGCTGTGGCGGCATCATGATCGTCATCGAGGTGTTCGAGCGCCGTTATCAGCCTCGCGCGCCGCCACCGCCATCCCTCGCACCCGGGACACCTACGCCGTGATCCGGCACGGCCTGGCACCGACACGATCCAGCGCACCCCCGCCCCTGGAAGCGACCCCGCTCGCGCCGGTGCTGCTCAAAAGCAGACGTCGCCATATCAAAATCGGCCCGTCCGCTTTTCCACGTCCGCTTTTGCGATCTAAATTCAGAAGGTCCGCTATCGCGCACGTCCGCTTTTGGGCAACATCTGGCCTTCCCACCATCAGCACAAAACTGCTTTCCCCATAGCTCAGCCCACGATCCCCGCGGTTCGGGCATCGAAGACTTTCTGACGCCTAACGGCGTCTGAAACTCTCAACGTTTGCTGACTGGCCGCTATTGGCGTCCAAACAAACAGAGCGGACGTTCAGCTGCACGTCAGAGCGCTCGCCCTCAGGGTGTTCAAATCGACACGTCAGACTTCGATGCCTTCCGCCAACGTCAGCGCAACTTCCAAATCAACGCCGAGGTACCCCACTGTGTTTTCAATGCTGATGCGACACCTTGGCCGGCCCCTCTTTCGATCATGCCATGCGTGTAGGCGGTTCGGCTGTCGCTCGATCAGCCGCCGCCTCTGACCATACAGGACGGTTCTGTCCCCACTTCCGCAGCCAGGCCGGCACGCGTTCGAAGCTGATTGCGCGGCTGAACAGATAGCCTTGCGCGATATCGCAGCCGAGATTGCGCAGCTGAACGAGCTGGTTATCGTTTTCCACGCCCTCCGCGACCGTGACGATGTTCATACGATGCGCGATGTCGATCACGCCGTGAACGATTGCGAAATCGGCGCTGTCTGCGCTATCGAGCCGTGAAATGAACGATCTGTCGATCTTCAGAACATCGACCGGAAACTGCTGTAGGTGCGTCAAGGATGCATAACCGGTACCGAAGTCGTCGAGGGCGATCGACACGCCCTCGGCTACCAAGGCTTGCAACGCACGCTCTACATTGAGGGCAAGATGATCGACGAAGACGCTTTCGGTAACTTCCAGTTCGAGCTGCGTCGGCGGAATGCCGGCGCGGTGAAACTTGCCGAGAATACGGTCCGCGAAGTCGTCGCGCCGGAAATCCGCGAGCGAACCGTTGATTGCGATACGGCCGAAGGCAACGCCCTTATCGCTAAAGTCCGCTACGTCAGCAAGTACGCGGTCGATCATCCGGTCGGTCAGTTCACTGGCGAGCAGACTGTCGTCGAATGCAGCCTGAATGCTATTGGGGGGCAGAAGGCCACGCCGATGATGGTGCCAGCGTAGCAGCGCTTCGAAACCGATGACGTCGCCGCTGCGAAGGTCGACTTTTGCTTGATAGAAAGGGATGATCCGGTCGTCGCGAAGAGCCTCGCGCGCCTCGCGCAGCATGGCCTTGCGGCTCTCAGCAGCCTCGCGCATCTCGGAGCGAAATTCGCGTACGACCCCCGCGCCTTCTGCCTTCGCCGCGTAAAGCGCGAGGTCTGCGCTCTTCAGAATCCCTTCGGCGTCGTCGCTGTCGGCCGGCCACACTGCGGCGCCCGCGCTAATGCTGACGGGCAAGACGCTCTCGTCGATGGTCAGTGTATCCGCGACGCCCTTGAGGATTGCATCAACAGCCGAGGCGCGCGCGGAATCAGGAGCCAGCCCCGGCACAATCACCGCGAATTCATCGCCGCCGAGCCGGGCCACCGTCGCACTGGCAGGAAGGTTACCCTGCAGGCGTCGCGCTATAGTTTTGAGAAGCTCATCGCCCGCCGCATGCCCCATGCTGTCGTTGAGGAGCTTGAACCCATCGACATCTATAACGATAACGCAAACGCACGAAGTGTCTGCGGCGGCCCCGGCGAGCGCCTGTTCCAGTACTTCGCTAAAGAGCTTGCGGTTGGGCAGTCCCGTGAGGGGATCGTGGTTCGCAGCCCATCGCAGCTCCTCCTCGGACCGGCGCGCGGCGGTGACGTCAAGAAGCGCGCCGATCGACCGTACTGCATGCCCCTCGTCATCGCGCACGACGTAGCCCCGCGAAAAGAGGTTGATGAAATTGCCATGCGCAGCGCGGAACCGATATTCATGACTCCAGCTATCCTGGACGTTGCGCAGCACCGTGTCATATGTCGCGTCCACGCCGGGCAAGTCATCAGGATGAATCCGCTCCTTCCACCAGCTGACCGGAGTGCCTTTCGACGCTTCCGGATAACCCAGCACGTCTACCGCTCCGTTGCCCCATTCGATGCGGTCGGTGCGGTGCGACCAGTCCCAGATCACATCGTTCGTGGCGTGGGAAGCCAAGCGGTAGCGCTCCTCGCTCTCCCGCAAGGCCAGTTCCGCAGTCACCTGATCGTGGATATCTTCCAGAGTTCCATACCAGCTGACGATCCGCCCGTCAGCGTTGCGACGCGGATTGGCTCGCGCGCGGCACCATCGGTAACTGCCGTCCGTGTTACGAACTCTGTACCGCACGTCAGCAACAGCATTGTCGACCGATGTCAGTGCCTGGCTCCAGTGCGCGAGAACGCTGGGCAGGTCGTCGGGATGGAGATAATTGGTCCAGCCCCCGCCGAGCGCCTCCTCAGCGGGCACGCCGGTGAGCTCGGTCCAGCGCGGCCCCACTTCGACGATCTGTCCTTCGGGATCACTGATCCATGGAATCTGGGGGTTGAGTTCGACCGAAAACCGGTAATGTTCCTCGCTTCGCCGAAGAGCTTCGATCAGCGCAGACATTTCCGACCGCGACCGAAGCGATTCATACACCGCCGACCGCGTGGTCGCGATTGTTCGCAGGATGACCCCGGCTCCAAGCAGGAATGTCAGGCCCATCCCCGTGAAATACCAGTCACGCGAGACGAGTAGGCCGATGGTGACCGGCAAAGCTCCGAACAGGAGAACAAGCCGGGCCGCGGCGGGGAGGGCCTGCAGGCAATAGCAACAGCTGATCGAACCAACGAATATGAACAGCGCGATAGCGGTCGTGTGAAAGGGATCGGCAACCAGGAAAAGAAAGAGGCCCCAGCCTCCGAACATGAGACTGAAGGCACCGGCTCGAAGGACCGTGCCGCGCAGATATCGGCGAATATGATCATCGGTGGCGACGGTGCCTCTTCGCAAATACCACGCTGCTCCGCGCACCCCGATGATCACCGTCAAGGCCAGCGGCGCCATGAAGCTGATGGCCCAAGATTCGCCGTCGGCGGTTACGATCGCGAGAAACAAGACGTTGAGGAACATGAGCGCGTACATGAGCGGAACTTGCCGCGCCAAGCTCGCATATTGCTCGCGTAGGACAGCGTCCGATTGAACGGACAAATTACCGCTGGCGCCGAGGGCCATTTTTACTGCAATCCCGCAAATAGTGGTCAGAGACGATAGTGCTTCCCCGCTTAACGAAGCGTTTAGCCACTCGTTGCGCGAACGGCAGAATTGCGCGCGGTGTCGGGCGACAGCCTTTGATGTTTCGCAGAGCGAGCTCCCAGTAGTCCGTCTGGAGGAACGGCGTCCTTCGGCTCAAAATGGCCGGTTTCAGACGGTCTGCTTCCAGGCGCGAACTGTGAAAAGGAGACGCTCGCCGATTTTGAAAATTTTTTAGCGGGATTCCAATTGATAAAGTGTCGCGCAGAATAGCTCTCGTAAATTGAACTCACGCCACACCAAGCCGCCAGCGAACCAGAAAAGAGGTAATGCTTAAATCTACAAGCCCGCGCGCGCCGAATCCAGACCGGACAAAGCTGCCAAAAGACGAGCGCCATGTTTCATTTCAATTCGATCCTCCCCTTCGACCAAAGCGCATTCGCCGCTGCAGATAGCGACGCCACCAAGTTCGACATGGCCAGCGATCGGGATGATAAGTGTGGACGTCGTCAAATTGACGATTCGACTGTCTGCCGCGCTATAATGGAAAACATTCAATGCAGCCGATCGGAGCAGAGGCCGAGTCTGCATTGGATCGACAAATTGCCTGAGAGCCTGTGGCATCGGACCCGCGTGAGCGACATCGATTGCCTCTCGAAGGTGCAACGGCCGCGGCCGCCCGTAGTCATACAAGCGATAGGTAACGTCACTATTCTGCTGAACTTCGATCAGCGAGATGCCAGCGCCGATCGCATGGACGGTGCCGGGCGGCACATGAAAGAACATGCCTGCGGAGACCGGATGCCACTCCAGCAGCTCTTCGATTTCGCCTGACAAACAGGCAGTTCGCAGCCCGGCAGCGTCAAGTATTCTCCAGGTTCCGATACCGATCACGGCGCCCGGCCGGGCGTCGACAATGTACCAGCACTCCTCCTTTCCCGATGCCTTACCCCTCTGCTTCGCCTGCTGATCGTCGGGGTGAACTTGTATGGAGAGGCGATCGCTCGTGAACAGATATTTGACCAGCAGCTCCGCTCCTGGAGGCGGATCAAACCATATTTCGCCGACCGGGGCGCCGGAAAGATGACCGAACGGCTCAGGAAGTTGTGTCAAACCCCATGGTTTCTCGTGCACGCTGATCGGAAGCTTGGTAATCATGCTCTTTTCGTCCCGGTAAGCAGGTAATCCAAGTTCGCCGGCCGGGCCGCAAACGCCAGGGCGCCGAGCAGGCCGGTATTTTCACCAAGTGCTGGCGCAACGATGATCTCTTCCGGCGTACCGGCAAAATAGCCCGCCGCCGCCTTGCCAGTCTCCGCCCGAACGCGATCGAGCAGGCCGGGTGTCCCCATCACTCCGCCGCCGAGAATGATCCGCGCCGGTTCGAGAATCGCCTGAAAGGTCTGCGCCGCCTGCGCGAGATACCAGGCGATGATCTCGTGCCCTATGTGATCGGCGGGCAGGTCGGAGAGAGATGCGCCCCAGCGCGCAATGATCGCGGGGCCGGCGGCGAGGCCTTCGAGGCAGTCGCCGTGGAACGGGCAATGCCCCGCGAAATCGAGATCGGCAGGATGGCGCGGCATGCGGATATGCCCCATCTCGGGGTGGCTGAGGCCGTGGATCGGCCGTCCGCCGACGACTGCGCCGCCACCGACACCGGTGCCGACGGTGAGATACAGCGTCGAGCTCGTCCCCTGCCCCGCGCCCCACTTCCATTCGGCGAGCGCGGCGCCGTTGACGTCGGTGTCGATCGCGACCGGGCAACCGAAGGCGCGCGCGAACGGCCCGGCGATGTCGGCGTCGCTCCAGTGCGGTTTGGTGGTGCGGGTGATATGGCCCCATTTGGGCGAGGCGGGGTCGAGGTCGAGGGGGCCGAAGCTCGCGATGCCGACCGCCGCATAGTCGCCGCCCTGCGCGCGGAGCCATTCGACCGCGGCGGGGATCGTTTCGTCGGGGCGCGTGGTGTCGATGCGGGTGCGGGCGTGGATGTTGCGCGAGGCATCGCCGACGCCAACGATGAACTTGGTGCCGCCCGCTTCGATCAGCGCAATCTTGTCGCTCATATCCTGTCCCTTGCGCCTGCTTTTAGAGGAAGGACGCGCCGGCGTGGGCGCGTTCGACCATGATTAGCGGCTTGTTGCCTTCCGGCGTGCGATAGCGCGCTTCGATGTGGGCCACCGCCGTTTCGACCGCATCGGCCGCGACGAGCGCGACGACCGCGCCGCCGAAGCCGCCGCCGGTCATGCGTGCGCCGCCGCGCGGGCCGGCCGCGGCCTGCAGCTCGGCGACGAGCTGGTCGATCGCGGGAAGCGTGATCTCGAAATCGTCGCGCATCGAAGCATGTGAGGCGGCCATCAGCTCGCCGAGCGCGGCGAGATCGCCTGCGGCCATCGCATCGGCGGCGGCGAGCGTGCGGGCGTTCTCGGTGACGACGTGGCGCGCGCGGCGGTAGGCGACGGGGTCGAGGTCGGCGCGCGCGGCTTCGAGCTGGCCGAGCATGACATCGCGAAGTGCGGGGCCGTCAAGTTGGCGCGCCACGGCTTCGCACTGGGCGCGGCGCTCGTTGTAGTGGCCATCGACGAGGCCGCGGCTGATCCCCGAGTGGACGATCAGGATAGCGGTATCGGTCGGCAGGGCGACCGGGCGAACGTCCAAGCTGCGGCAGTCGATGAGCAAGGCGTGATCGGCCGTACCATGGGCCGACGCGAGCTGGTCCATATTGCCGCAGCGCATGCCGACGAAATCGCATTCGGCGCGCTGGGCTATCAGCGCGATCCCGGTCGCGTCGAAGCGGCCGGGTGCGAACAGTTCGCCGAACGCCATCCCGCTCGCGACCGAGAGCGAGGCCGAGGAGGACAGGCCCGAGCCCTGCGGAATGTCGCCCGCAACGAGCATGTCGAGACCGCCGAGATCGACGCCTTCCGCCTGCAGGATGGTGGCGACGCCGCGGATATAGTCGGACCAAGGCTGGTTCGGGTCGCGCGCCATCGGCTGTGCGAGATCGAACGCGCTAACCGCATCGCCGAAGTCGGCGGCGATCATGCGGACGATGGAGTCGGGGCGGCGGCGGACCGCGACGATGCTTTGCAAGCCGATCGCGGCGGGGAGTACGAAGCCGTCGTTATAGTCGGTGTGCTCGCCGATCAGGTTGACGCGGCCGGGGGCGCGGACGGCAAAGTCGGGCGCGGCGCCGACGAGTTCGGCGAAGCGTACGAGGATGCGGTCGGCGAGCGTCATGGCTTGACGGCGCGGAGGCGCTCGGCGGCTTGCTCGGGGGTGAGGTCGCGCTGCGCCTCGGCGAGCAGTTCGTAGCCGACCATGAACTTGCGCACCGTCGCCGAGCGGAGGAGCGGCGGATAGAAATGGGCGTGGAGCTGCCAGTGGCCGACGTCGCCTTCACCGAACGGCGCGCTGTGCCAGCCCATCGAGTAAGGAAAGGCGCAGTCGAAGAGCGCATCGTAGCGACGGGTGAGCTCGCCGAGGATCGCGGCGAGGCTTTGGCACTGCGCGGCTTCGAGATCGGGCAAGCGCTGCACCGCGAAGCGCGGCAGCAGCAGCGTCTCGAACGGCCAGCTTGCCCAATAGGGGACGATCGCAAGCCAGTCGTCATGCTCGACGACGACACGCGGGCCGCCGACTTCGCGTTCGGCGAGTTCGAGGAGCATCGGCTTCGCGCCGGCCCACGCGCGCTGGCTCGCGTCCTCGCATGCGATCTCGGCGGGGATGTGCTTCGTCGCCCAGACCTGCCCGTGCGGGTGCGGGTTCGAGCAGCCCATCATCGCGCCGCGGTTCTCGAAGACTTGCACGTTCGCGTGCGTGCGGCCGAGGTCGGCGCATTGCTCGCACCAGCAGTCGACGACCGCGGCGATCTCGGCGTCGGACAGCAGCGGCAGCCCGCGCGCATGATCGGGCGAGAAGCAGATCACGCGGCAGGTGCCCGATGCGGCTTCGGTGCGGAACAGCGGATCGCCCGACGTTTCGGGCGCGGGCGTGTCGGCAAGCAGCGCGGCGAAGTCGTTGTCGAAAACGAACGGTCCCGCATAGGCGGGGTTGGTCGTGCCATTGGCGCGCGTGTTGCCGGGACAGAGGTAGCAGGTCGGATCGTAGCTCGGCGGCAGCTCGGTCACGTCCCTGCCCTGCTCGCCCTGCCACGGGCGTTTCGCGCGGTGCGGCGATACCAAAATCCACTCGCCGCGCAGCGGATTGTAGCGCCGGTGCGGATGTTCGGTCGGGTCGAAGGTCATGGCCAGACCGCCCCGGCGCTGTCGGTGCAGCGGCTCTCGCCGGTTTCGGGATCGAGCCGGAGTTCGAGCGTCCGGCCGTCGGCGAGCGTCGCGCGCTGGACGATCAGCGCCTCGCCATTGCCGAGCGACGGATAGCGGCAGTCGACCACATCGAGCGCCGCGAGCGCGTCGAACAGCGTTGCGCGTTCGGGCGTAAGTTCGCCGAGATGATCGCTCGTCATCAACACCCCGCCGGACAGACCGGCCAGCAATGCGAGACTTTCCACCTGCGCGTCGGTCAGATCGTGGAAGCGGTCGCGGAGCAGGATGCAGTCGGGATCGGCCTGCCACAGCCGGCCCGCGGCATGGTTGCGCGTCGCCTGATCGCGGAGCAGGCTCTCGGCCGACTGATCGCCCGACCATTTGACCCCGACGTCGCGCCCGATGCGGATCGCATCGACCAGCCCGACCGAAGCCCAGAGTGGGCAGCCGCAGCCCAGCCACAAGGCATCGCCGATCTCTTCGCGGATGATCGCGCCCATCTTGCGCCAGATTTCGACGCGCGACAGGCCGCTCTCGTGCCAGACAGCGCGGTCGGGGCCATATTCGGCGCCGAAGAACATGAAGTCGGTCTTGAAATAGCGCGCACCCCATTCATGCGCCCAAGTGCGGAAAACGCGCCGGATATACGCCTCGGCATCGGGATGCGTGATGTCGAGGACATAATATTCCTCGCTGCGCTTGTGCCAGCGGAACTCGCCGTAAAAGGCCATCTGGATCAGCGGCTTGCCGGTCGCCTTCTCGCGCACCACCCAGTCGGGATGCTCGACATAGAGCCGGCTGCGGTTGCCGACCATGAAGGGTGCGATCCACAGACCGGGGGTGAAGCCCGCCCCGGCGATCTCGCCAAGCAAAGGCTGCATTCCGTGCGGGAATTGCGGTTTGACGTCGAGCCAGTCGCCCATTTCGGGGGTGAAGCCGTCATCGATCAGGAAGATGTCGAGATCGGGGCCGTGGGTGTCGCGATAATGCGCGGCCGCGGTCAGATGCTCGCGGATATTTTCTTCGTTGATCGCGGCGTAGAGATTGTACCACGAGCACCAGCCCTTGATCCGCTTGTCGGGGATGCGCGGCGGCGTCGGAGAGGCGGCGGCGACCCGATCGGACCAGCGGATCAGCGCGGTCTCGACGTCGGGGTCGGCGTAGACGAACAGGCTTTCGGCCGCGACCCGGCCGGTGCGGTCGAGCAAGGTTTCGACGTCGATCGTCATCGCCGCCGCATCGCCGCCGAAGCGAAAGCGGTTCTGAAAGCGATCGTGGCGGTCGAAGCCGAGTATGAGGGCGCCCTGCGCTTCGGTTGGCACCAGCGCGGTCATCGCGAAGCCGAGAGTCGGTTCCTTGCCCGGCGGCGCGTCGCCTGCGGGGGTGCCGGGATCGGCGAAGAAGCTGCCGTCCCAGCTGTGATAGCCGTTGCGGAGATAGCGGCGGACGCCGCGCACCGCGCCGAAGCGCAGACCGAGCGACAACGGCGCTTCGTCGAGGCCACTCGCCGAGACGTCCAAGCGGACCGTATCGCAATCCTGGCCGATCGCGAGGCGGATCGCACCGCCCGCTTCGAGCGCCCATTCGATCCCGCCGGGGATTTCGCTCGCGGGCCAGCAGGCGGGGACCGTGCCGTCGAGCAACGGCTGTATCCCGTCGAGGCGGACGCCGCTCTTTTCGAGAGCGATCATGCGGTCAGCCGGATTTCGCGGCGTTCGTCGGCCGATTGGCGGGCCGCCAGCGCCAGCTTGAGCGAAGCCGCGCCTTCGGCGAGCGGAATATAGGGCGCGCCGCCGGTCGTGATCGCACGATGCACGTCGGCGAGCTGCGCGACGAAGGGATCGGTCGGTCCGGCGATTTCCTCGGCCGAGACCTCGCCGGCGGTGCGTGTCAGCACGGCGTCGTTCCAGCTGGTGAAGCGCCCGGTCATGCGCTCGGCATAGACCGCCCACTCCTTGTGCCACACGCCGGGCACCGCGATGTTCGACGCGTTGAGCGTCGCGATGCGGCCGTCGTCCCACCCGAAGACGATCGCGCTGATATCCTCGACATCATAGCCCGGCGTGTCGTGGTGCGCGAAATTGGCGCGGCGGGCATAGACGGTATCGGGCTCGCCCATCAGATGACGGATCAGGTCGACCTGATGGATCACCTGCTCGAGGATCTGGCCGCCCGATTTCGCCTCCTCGCGCCACCAGTCTGCGTGGAGCGCGTTGCAGTGATAGGCGCCGGCGTAGAGTCCGACCTCTCCGGTATCGGCCGCCTTCCAGCGCCGTACCGCATCGCCGAAGCGGTACATGAAGCCGATGGCGGCGACGACGCCGGTGGCCGAAACATCGGCGACCATCGCGTCGGCGGCCGGCTGATTGAGCGCGATCGGCTTTTCGACGAGCAGATGGGCGCCCGCTTTCGCAACGCGCTCGATCTCGCCACCGCGATTATAGGGGGGCAATGTCGCAATGACGAGATCGAGACGCTCCTGCCGCAGCATAGCATCGAGGTCGGTGTAGGCGGCGGCAGTGCGACCCTCCGCAAACGCCCTCGTCCTCTCCGCATCGCGGCCGCAGCAAGCGACCAGTTCCATATCGTCGGGCAATGCAGCGACCGCGCCAGCATGGCGCGCACCGATGCCGCCGCAGCCGAGCAGGCCGACGCGCAGCGCGCTCATGCGCCGAACTCCAGCATCGCCTGCAACATGCCCGGCGCGCCTTGGTCGAGCTGGTCGAACAGCTTCGGTGCGTCCTCGAACGGCGCGCAGTGGGTGATCAGCGGGATCAGGTCGAGCGTGCCGTCGTGCTGCAGCTCGATCGCGCTGCGCCACAGCCGCGGCTTCGACCAGCGATAGCTCGCGTCGGGAGAGACGCCGGAAATCTGCGAGCAGATGAGCTGGATGCGGTTGTGGTGAAATTCCTCGCCGAGCTTGAGGCCCGGAATCGCGCCCTGGAAGAAGCCCATCGCGACGACGCGCGCGTTGTAGGCGGCGGCGCGGATCGCTTCGCCGAGCGCGGGCGGCGCGCCGGACACCTCGATGCACGCGTCGGCGCCGCGGCCGCCCGTGAGGCGCTTGATTTCCTCGGCCGCGCCTGCGGGTTCGATCGCGAGATGTGCGCCATGGCGGAGCGCGATGTCGCGGCGCGCGGCGTCGGGGTCGATCGCGATCACGCGCGCACCCGACGCGCGGGCGGCTTGCGCGACAATCTGGCCGGGTACGCCCAAGCCGAATACGGCGATCGTGTCGCCGATGCGGATCTGGGCGTCGTGGACACCGTTCAGCGCCACCGCGCCGATGTGCGAGAAGATGCCGATGCGCGGGTCGGCGCCCTCGGGCAGCAGCCGGTCGCGGGTATAGTCGGCGGTCGCGACATGATGCGTCTTGTGGTTCCACGTGCCGAAGAGGCGCTGGCCGACCTTCAGGTCGGAGATCCCGCTGCCGACCTCGACAATCTCGCCTGATTCCTCATAGCCGAGGTTGCGCACCGGCCAGTCCCAGCTCGGCACCTCGGCATCGACGAACAGGCGCTGCGCCTCGTCGAAGCGGCGGTGCATGAAGGGGTTGGTGCCGCGATATTGGGTCAGCTCGGTGCCCGCGCTGATCCCCGAGAAGAGCGTGCGGATGCGCACCTCTTCGGGACCGAGCGGGGCGAACGCGCTTTCCTCGAACGCCAGCGTGCGCGGCGCGGTGAGGATCAGCGCCTTACTCGACGACATGGACGACCTCCTGATTGGCCGCGACGCCGCGGCGGGCCTGCAGGCGGGTGCCGAGCAGGATGAGAACGGCGACGGCGTAAAGCCCCGCCATCGCGACGATTCCCGACCCCATGCCAAAGCTCTCGCCGATCCACGCGACGAGGATCGGGGTGATGCCGGCGCCGAGGAAACCGATCATCGTCATCATGCCGACCGCGGTGGCGCGGGCGTGCGGCGGGACGACATCCTGCATCGCGGCGTAGATGCAGCCGTCGAACAGGCCCTTCGCGATGCTGGTCGCAACCAGCACCATGCCGATCTGCGTCGCGGTCTTTGCGCCGAGCAGCGGCAGCAGCAGCAGTCCGGCAAGCCCGAGCCCGATCGCAAGCGTCGTGAAGCGGCCGATCGGCGATTTCTTCGCCAGCGTGTCCGCGAGCAAACCGCCGAGCGGGACCGCGCAGAAACCGGCGATATTGATCGTCGCCGAGCCGACCCAAGCCGAATCGGCCAGATTGAGGCCGAGCAGATTCTTGACGAAATAGGGCGCCCAGAAGGTGACCCCCGTCGAGGCGCCCGTCGCCAGCGCGAAGACGGCACAGAGAATCAGCGCCGCGGGAATGCGGAGCACGATACCGATGGGTTCGGCGGGTTTGCCTTCCTCGGCGGCGGTGCGGACGATCGGCGCGTCGTGGAGGAAGAACCACAGCATGACGGCATGAACCAGCCCGACCGCGCCGAAAATCAGGAACGGCGCGTGCCAGCTCAACGCGTCGGCGATATAGCCGGCCGCGACGGCGCCCAGTCCCGACCCGGCGAACACCGCGGTCTGGTGCAGCGACAGCGCGCGGCTGCGCATCTGCGGCTTGTGCCAGTCGCCGATCAGCGCAGTGGCGGTCGGGTAGTATGTCGACTCGCCGACCGCGACGAGCCCGCGCATCGAAAGCAGCAGCGCAAAGCCGGTCGCGAGGCTGGATGCCCCGGTCGCGACGCTCCAGAAGACAAGGCCGAAGATGATGAGGCGGCTGCGGCGCACGCTGTCGCCGACGCGGCCCGCGACGAAGGCGCCGACGGCGTAGATCCAGAAGAAGACCGAGCCGAGCAGCGCGAGCTGGGTGTCGGTGAGGTCGAATTCGGCCTTGAGGTCGGGAAGGACGGCGAGCAGGATGTTGCGGTCGGCCGCGTTGAGGAACGCGACGAGCCAGAGCAGCCCGATCATGATCCACGGATAGTTGACGCGGGCCGCCAGACCTCCCTTGTTCCCCACCATGTCTCTTCTCCCTTACGCCGTCGGGTCGATCAGGATCGCCCTAAAGTCGTTCACATTGGTCAGCGTGGGCCCGGTTATGACCAGGTCTCCGAGTTTTTCGAAAAAGCTGTAGGCATTGTTCGACGCCAGATATTCGGCCGGGTCGATCCCCGCGGCGCGGGCGCGCGCAAGCGTGTCGGGGCCGATCGTCGCGCCCGCCGCATCGTCGGTGCCGTCGATCCCGTCGGTGTCGCACGAGATGGCGAAGATGCCGCGCTCGCCATTCAACGCAATCGCGAGGCCGAGCAGATATTCGAGATTGCGGCCGCCGCGCCCCGCCTTGTTGGTGACGGTGACGGTGGTCTCGCCGCCCGAAATGATCACGCGCGCGGTGCCGTCCTTCGCCATCCGGCGCGCGAGCGCGGCGTGGCTGGCACCGAGATGACGCGCCTCGGCCTGAAGCTGGTCGCCGAGGTTGGTGACCTGATACCCCGCCTCGCCCGCCATCGCCTGCACGGCAGCAAGCGCGTCGCGCGCCTTGGCGATGATCTGCGTCTCGCCGCCCGCGATGCCGAGCGCATCGGCGGCGGGGGTCTCGTTCGCGGGGTCGTCCAGCGCCGCAGCGACCTGCATCGAAGGCTCGATGCCATATTTGGCGACGATGTCGCGCGCGTCCGACAGGCTGGTGAGATCGGCAACGGTCGGCCCCGACGAGACGAAACTGGGATCGTCGCCCGGAATGTCCGAGATGATCCACGTCGTGACATGCGCGGCGCCCGCCGCCACCGCCAGCCGCCCGCCCTTGACGCGCGAGAGATGCTTGCGGACGCAGTTGATCTCCTCGATCGTCGCGCCTGATTGCAACAGCGCGCGGGTGATCTGTTGCTTGTCGGTCAGCGTCAATCCCCCCGCAGGCGCCGCGAGGAGCGCCGAGCCGCCGCCCGAGAGCAGCAGCAGCAGATTGTCGCCCGCCTCGAGCCGGGTGGCGATCGCGAGCGCGCGTTCGGCAGCGCGCAGGCTGTTCTCGTCGGGATAGGGGTGCCCCGCCTCGATGATCTCGACATCAGGCCACGACGGCGCGGGCTCGGGCAGATGGCCGTGGCGCGTGACAACGAGTCCCTTCAGCGGTTGTTCGGCTCGGTCCTGTGCGACACGCATCATCTCGGCGGCAGCCTTGCCGACCGCGATGACGACGGTACGGCCGTGCGGCGAGTGCGGGATCTTCCGCGGCATCGCAACCTCGGGGCTCACCGCGCGCACCGATTCGCGGAACAGCGCGATCAGCTGCTCGCGCTGGCTCGTCCGGCTCACCTGTTCGGCCTCGGTAGCGATGACACCCTCCACTTATGATTTGCCCCATGGGGTGAAGCAGAGCGGCGAAAGCGCCTAGCGCCAGATTGTGGAACTATTTGTTCCGTTTTTCGCAACGGCGCTAAATTTCCCACGAAAGCGTGGGTCTCAGCTTCTCGGTCAGATAGTCGATCAGCGACCGGACGCGCACCGGCACGCCCTTGGGATCGGCAAACAGCGCATAGAAGCTCATGTCGGGCGCCTGCCAGCCGGGGAGCACCTCGACGAGCATTCCCTCGGCCAAATCGGCCTTGCAAAGGAAGGCGGGCAGCGTCGCTATGCCGAGTTCGGAACGCACCGCGTGGCGGAGCAGATTGAGGTCGTTGCAGACGAGGCGCGGCGAGAATTCGACCGTCACCTGCTCGGTCTCGGTGTGGAGCGGCCAGCGGTGGCGTCGGTCGACGGTGCCGGTCGCGAGCAGGTCGAAGCGCGGCAGCTCGACATGGTTCTGCGGCATGCCCTTGCGCTCGAAATAGCCGGGCGCGCCGAACAGCCCGCATTCGGTCACGCCGAGCTTGACCGCGACGAGTTCGGAGTCTGCGAAGGGGCCCACCGCGAGCGCGACGTCGAAGCCGGCGCGGAGCAGCCCGACGGCATCGTCGGTCATCACGCTGACGAGTCGCACGTCGGGGTAGAGATCGAGGAAGCTTGCAAGCAGCGGACCGATCAGGCTCTGCCCGAGCACATAGGGGATCGCGATCTTCACCACGCCGCGCGGGACGTTCTGGCGATTCTGCAATGCGCGCTCGCCGTCGCGCAGCACCCCGAGCGAACGCAGGCAATATTCGAAGAACATCGCGCCGTCCTCGGTGACCGTCACCGAGCGCGTCGAGCGGTGCAGCAACTGAACGCCAAGATTCTCTTCCAGACGGGAAATACGCCGGCTGACGGTCGACTTGGGAAGCCCCAGCGCCTGCCCCGCCTTGGTCAGACTTTCGGTCTCGACGATCTTCGAAAAGACCTGCAGATCGCCCAGATCGAGCATCGGAATCTCCCGTAATATTGTTGCTTATAGTGCCATTGCTAGCAACACAGCGTTGCAACAATACGGGCTTTCGTCAACCGGCCTCGCCCTTCAGTTTTTATGACAAAGGCCTGTCAGAGGCCGGAAGAGACCTATGGGAGGAGACCAGCATGACCGTCCGCCGCCGCTTTTCGCGCACTTTCCGTAACGCCCTGCTCTGCACCGCGCCGCTCGCCGCGACGCTGATTCCGCTGCAGTCGGCCTGGGCACAGGACGCCGAGGTCGCTCCCGCCGACGAGGCCGTCGCGGACGACGCCGACACCATCATCGTCACCGGTACCAGCCGCGGCCGTATCGCACTCGACACCCCGCTCGCGGTCACTTCGGTCGGCGAAGATTCGCTCGCACGCCTCGGCGTCAGCAGCCAGGCCGACATCCTTGCGAGCATCCCGACGATCAAGGCCGATGCCGGCGGCGGCGAGGTCGCATCGAACGTGTTCGTGCGCGGCCTGCCTTCGGGCGGCCAGTATCAGTTCACCCCGCTGATGTACGATGGCGTCCCCGTCATGTCGACGTTCGGCCTCAACTCGTCGGCCTATGACGTTTACTACCGCAACGACCTCGGCATCTCGCGCCTCGAGTTTGTGCGCGGCGGCGTGTCGAACCTGTTCGGCCCCGGCTCGGTCGCGGGCCTGATCAACTATATCAGCAAGACCGGCCGCGACGAGCTGGAGGGCACGGCGCAGATCGAATGGGCTGAAAAGGGCCGCTATCGCGGCGACCTTGCGGTCAGCGGGCCGCTCGGCGAAAATCTGTTCTTCGCGCTGTCGGGCTTCTACCGCTCAGACGACGGCCCGATCAAGACGGGCCTCGATACCGAAGGCTTCCAGATCCGCGGTAACCTGAAGTACGAGTTCCCCGACGACAGCGGATCGATCACGCTTTACGGCCAGTATATCGACGATCAGGCGCAATTCTATTTGCCCGTCCCGCTCGACGGCACGACGCGCAGCCGCGTCGCGGGCAACGACGGCAAGAAGGTCTATCAGCTGCTGACCCCCGACGTCGCCGGGTTGGGCTTCAACACCCCCGACGGCGCCTTCACCACCGGCATCACCGATGGCGTGACGAGCAAGGGCGGCCAAGTCGCGATCGCGTTTGACAAGGACTTCGGCGACAGCGGCTGGGGCATCAACGGCCGCGTAAAATACTCGGATTACAAGCATAAATTCGGCCTGTGGTCCGACGGCGACGGCGTCGTCAACGTCCCTGAGACGCTGAGCGCCTTCGTCACCAACGCCGCCCGCCGTGGCCAGATTCCCGAGCTGAACGGCATCACCGCCGCGAACGCCAGCTTCACTTATGTCGGTGGCGGCGCGGTGCCCGCGAATGCGATCCTCTTCGCCAACCGCTTCACCGACCGCAACAGGCCGATGCACGACCTTTCGGCCGAGCTGAACCTCACCAAGCAGGCGACCACGGGCAGCGTCGAGCACAGCTTCACGCTCGGCGGCTTCTACGCCGATACGGTCGCTAGCGACGTCAATGTCACGACGACCTTCCTCGGCGCGTTCAACAACCAGCCGCAGCTCGTCAATCTGACCGTCACTAACCCGATCAGCGGCGCCACCACGGTCATTTCGCGGAACGGCCTGCTCAACGCCGGCGGCGGTTATGTGAACAACCGGCACCAAGCCGAGCGTTACGCGGTCTATTTCGCCGACCAGATGCAGATCGGCGACCGCTTCAACCTCGATATCGGCGGCCGCGTCGAACATTATAAGGGCGACATCAGCCGCGAGCGCACCTCGACGACGGTCACCGACGCGACGACGCCGAACCTGTCGGGCGCACTGCGCGACGTGATATGGGGCAATGACGGCTATCTGACCGGCAAGGTGTCGACGACCGAATGGGCGATCGCTGCGGGTGGCCTCTACAAGCTTACCGACGACGTCAGCCTCTATCTCAATGCGAGCCGCGGTTACTTCTTCCCCGAAGTGCGCGCGGTCGGCTTCCTGCCGCTGCCTGCCGGGACCGCGGCGAATGCGAGCGCCTCGCCGGGCACGCAGAGCTACGAGGGCGAAATCATCAAACAGGTGCAGGGCGGCATCAAGGTCAGCCAGCCGGCCTTCAGCCTCGAGGCCTCGGCCTTCTACACCAGCCTCAAGAACCGCCGTCAGGTCCTGTTCGTCAACGCGCCGGGCGGCGGCTTCCAGGAGCTCGTCAACCTCGTCGCGACCGAATCCTACGGCGTCGAGGCGGTGTTCGACCTGAAGCTGCTCACCAACCTGCGCTTCAACGGCAACCTCACGCTGCAGAAGGCCAAATATACCGAGTTCCAGTCGAACGTCGGCGGTGTCCCGACCTCGAACCCGGCGATCATCGGCAACGATCTGGAGCGTCAGCCGCAGATCCTCTACAACGCCGGCCTCTATTACGACGACGGCGCGCTCGATGTGTCCTTCTTCACCAACTACACCGGCGACAATTTCACCGCGTCGAACAATTCGATCAAGCTCGACGGATGGAATATCGTCAACCTCGACGCCGGCTATACGGTGCCGATGGGCAACAAGAGCCTGCGTCTCGGGGTCAATGTGTTCAACCTGTTCGACACCGACGCCACGACCGAAGGGTCGCCGCGTCTCGACAACAACCAGACCGTCGGCGGCGCTTACTTCGTCGGCCGTCCGGTCCTGCCGCGCCGCATCACCGCACGCGCAACCTTCAACTTCTGACGAGAAAACGGGCATCCGCGACAATGACTATCGAAACGCTTGACGTGGGTGCCCGCGCCATCCTGACTGCCAACGACCGGGGCGGCTACACCGTCCCCAACGGCCGGGTCTATCCCTTCCAGTGGAACTGGGACTCGGCTTTCGTCGCCCTCGGCTTCGACACCTGGGATCGCGACCGCGCGTGGAAAGAAGTCGAGACCCTGTTCAACGCGCAGTGGGACGACGGCTTTCTGCCGCACATCGTCTTCTGGCAGGACGATCCGGGCTATTTCCCCGGACCCTCGGTCTGGGCGACGGGCAAGACCCCCGTCACCTCGGGCATCACCCAGCCGCCGGTCGCGGCGACGGTCGTCCGCAAGCTGTGGGACAGCGCGATCGCGGCGGACGCCGACGACGCCTATCGCCTGCGCCTCGAAAGCCTGTTCGACAAGCTGATCGCCTGGCACCGCTGGTTTCGCGACTATCGCGACCCTGACGGCCGCGGCGTCGTCGTCGCCATGCATCCGTGGGAAACCGGCCGCGACAATTCGCCCGAATGGGACATTCCCGGCGAGCCGATCGATATTTCGAACGTCGGCGAATATGTCCGCCGCGACACCGGCCATCTCGACGCGAAGATGCGTCCGACCAAGCTCGAGTATGACCGCTACCTCGCGCTCGTCCAATATGGCGTCGCGCAGGGCTGGGACCATGCAAAGATCACCGCGGGCAATCCGTTCAAGGTCGCCGACATCGGCATGTCGATGATCCTGCTGCGCGCCAACCGCGACCTGCTGCACCTCGCCGACTATCTCGGCCGCGACGAGGAAGCCGCCGAAATCCGCGCGATGATCGCGACGGCCGAAGCCGGGATCGACTGGTTGTGGGACGAGGAAAAGCACAGCTGGTGCTCGCGCGACCTGCTCACCGGCCGCTCGTCGGGCTTCATCACCAGCGCCTCGTTCCTGAGCTTCTATGCCGGGCTCGCCGACCCGGCGAAGGATGCCGCAATGCTCGCGCACCTGCACCGTATCGGCAGCAAGGTCGAATATCTGATGCCCAGCCTCGACCCCGAGGATCCCGGCTTCCAGATGATCCGCTACTGGCGCGGCCCCGTGTGGGCGGTGGTCAACTACATGATCGGCACCGGTCTGGCCGAAGCGGGCTTCGATGCCGAGGCGGCGCGCGTCCGCCACGACACGCTGGCGCTGATGGAGCGCAACGGCTTCTACGAAGCGTACAGCCCCGTCGACGGATCGGGCAGCGGCGGCGACGATTTCTCGTGGACCGCGGCGATCTGGCTGGCGTGGCGCTGATATATTGAACCCCGGCGAAGCCGGCCCCCCCAATTTACCCTCCCAACCCTGGACCCCGGCTTTCGCCGGGGTTCATTTTGCACGCTATCGATCGGGATCGACCACCGGTCCCCGGACCCGCGCCCTCACCGCGCTCGGGCTGGCGCCGAGCAGGCTGCGCACCATCTTGTTGAAGCGCTGCGCATCGGCGACGCCGCAGCGCTCGGCGACGCGCCAGATCGGCAGGTCGGTCGATTCCAACAGGAAACGTGCATGTTCGGCGCGGCGCTGAAGCAGGCGGTGGGGCACCGTGGTGCCGAAGCGGCCGCGGAAAAGACGCGCGAGGTAAGCGGACGAACGGCCCGCCGCGGCTGCGACCTCGCGCACGCCGATCGCTTCGGGAAAATGATGGTCGATATATTCGGCGGCGCGCGCTGCAGCGTCATCTTCCGGCAACGGATCGGTACGCCGCGCGAGCGTCACCAGCAGTTCCTGCGCCGCGAGCCGCGCCGCGATATGCGCGATCGGGTCGCTCGCGGTCGCGAAGAGGCCGCTGACATGTGCAAACCGTTCGCGGAGCGCGCCACAGTCCGACACGTGCAGCGCGACCGGCGCGCGCGTCCCCCGTCCATCGCCCGCTTCGATATGGATGCACCAATGCGTGCCCGGCCCGGCAAGGTCGTAGCTCGAAGACAGGCCCGCGGGGCTGAGCGTCACATCGCCGGGCGCAATCCGAATGCGTTTTCCCGCCAGCTCCATCTCGCCGGTATAACCGTGAAGGTGCAGCGCGTGCGTGCGTCCCTGATGGATCGTCGCAAATCCGCGATCCGCCAGCAGGAACTGCCCGGCGACCGCGATGCGCGGCAAATCTTCCAGCGGCAGATCGATCATTTCCATGTTCGATTTTTTACCACAAGATTAGGCGCACGCCAATTGCGATGGTCGACCGGAAGCGGCACCATCAGGCCATATCGAGACTATGAGGATGCCGCGGCGATGCTGAGCGAAGAGCAGAAAAAATTCTACGATGATCAGGGCTATGTCCTCGTCCCCGGACTGTTCAGCGCCGAGGAGGCCGCGGCCTTCCGCGCCGAAATGCACCGCATCGCCGACAATGAAGGCAACAGCGACGCGACATGGGACAGTGTGCGGGGCAGCGGCACGACGATCACCCATTGCCACGACGTCCATTTCCGGTCGGCGATGGTGACGCGCCTGCTCACCGACCCGCGCCTCACCGAGATCGCGCAGGACATCATCGGCCCGAACGTCCAGCTTCATCACAACAAGATGTTCATCAAGCCGCCCGAAAAGGGCTCGCCCTTCCCGATGCATCAGGACTATCCTTATTTTCCGCATCGCGACCATTCGATGATCGCGGTGATCCTGCACTTCGACGATGCACCCGAAGAGAAGGGGTGCCTGCGCGTCTATCCGGGGACGCACAAGCTCGGCCCGCTTCCCGCCGAGGGCGCCGACCATCATGCTTCGACCGAAACCTACCCGATCGAGGGCGCCACCCCCCTGCCGGCGAAGGCGGGCGATGCGCTGTTCTTCCACTATCTGACCGTCCACGGATCTGGCCTCAACACGTCGGACGAGCCGCGTACGACGCTGCTCATCCAGCTCCGCGATCCGGCCGACGTGCCGCTGAACGACCGGCATAGCTCGCGCGGCCAGGGGATGATGCTCGCCGGCGTCGACCCGACCGCGGGCGCGTTCAAATTCGCGTGGGAAGACGAGAAAGCTGCCTGACGTCCTCGCCTGGCTGCTGCTGCTTTTGTCGTTCGGCAGTCCGCTCGTGGATGACCCCTGCGCGAACCTCGCGAAGCTGACGATCGACAAGGCGGTCGTCGAGAGCGCGGTGCTGTCTGACGGCGTCTGCCGGGTCAACGGGTCGGCGCACCCGGTACCGGGATCGGACATCCGCTTCAGCGTGTACTTGCCCGCCCCTAACCGCTGGAGCGGACGCTATTACCAGATCGGCAATGGCGGGTTCGCGGGAGCGATCCACCTGCCGACGCTCGACGAGGGCGCGCGGCGCGGCGATGCCATTGCGGCGACCGATACGGGGCATCGCGGCCATGGCTTCGATGCGAGCTGGGCGCCGGGCAATTCGGTCGCGCTTGCCGATTACGGCTGGCGGTCGATCAAGGCGACGCGCGATGCCGCCGCGGCGCTGGTCGGGGCCTATTATGGCCGCGCGCCCATCCGGCATTATTTCATGGGCTGTTCGAACGGCGGGCGGATGGCGCTGATGGCGGCGGCGCGCTGGCCCGACGATTGGAGCGGGATCATCGCCGGGGCGCCAGCGAACCCGTGGACGCGGCAGTTTCGCAATTTCGGCGCGATACAGTATGCGATGCGGGCGCCGGGCGGGTGGCTTGGAGCCGCCGAGCGGACGCAGGCTAAGTTACCCGCGCAGAAGCGGGCGACGCTCGATGCGATCATCGCAGCGGGATATTCTCCTACAGCGATCACTGCGGAAGACTGGGCGTACTGGATCGCCAACCCGGACACGGCCGCGCAGTCGCAGCTGACCTTTGCCGAGCAGTCGCGCGCGCATCTCTTGGGGCATTTCAGCGACGAAACCCTCGCTGGCGAACTCGACATCAAGCCGGGCGACCTGCAGGGCTTCCATGATCGCGGCGGCAAGATTCTTTCCTATTTCGGTCAGTCGGACCCGGTGATCGCGCCCGGCCTCGGGGTTGACTGGTACCGTGCGGTGCAGGCCGCGACGCGCGGCAAAACCACCGACTTCTATCGCCTGTTCATTATTCCCGGCATGTCGCATTGCCAAGGCGGCGCAGCGGCGACGAGTTTCGGCCAGTCGCTCGACGCGCCCGCGGTGCACCAGGACCGCGAGCACGACGTGCGGCTGGCGCTCGAAGCTTGGGTCGAACGCGGCATCGCGCCAGCGGCGCTCAAGAGCGAGGCCGGGACGAAGCGCACGGTTATCCGCCCGCTTCGCTGAGCGCCGAGCGCGCCTTGTCGTTCCATCTCGGTGAGCGAGCGCCCAATGCCGTCGCACAGGGCAGCACGACCAACAAGATCACCGAACCGCGGTTGCATACCAAGGATGATCGCCGGCCGATTGAGCGTGATAAATCGCCGCCATTTAATGCGATGACTCCATTGAGGAAGCGGACACGCGCGTCCGAAGCAAGGGACAATGGCCGGTAGCGGTCAGTCGCCTTTTTAGAGGTCAATCGCAAAAACCGATCGAACGCCCCTTAGGCAGATGGGCCATCCGTCAATTCGCTAGCCGCCGTCAAACGCATCATCGGGTTGCCTCTTGGCTCCAGCGACCCGCATTTGTTGCGCCGACTCGAACCGTCTGGTCCTAGCTACCGCGTTCAAGCGCGGCGACAACATGTTGGGCAAGGCGGTGCGCCGTGTCGGCCAGGCCCGCCGCCTCGATCAACGCGATTTCGGTGTCGTAAAGCAGCGGAAGATCGGCTTCTCCGGCAATCGGGGTCAGGTGCGGCGGCACCATTTCGCGAGGGAGCACTGCAATGCCGAGGCCTTCGCTCACCGCCGAAAGACTGCCCGCGAGGCTCGTCGAAGTATAGGCCACGCGCCAGTCGCGACCGATCGCCTCGAGCGCATCGACGGCTCGCTTGCGATAAACGCAAGGCTCGGGCGAGACGACGAGCGGAATGCTCGCGAGGCCTGTTGCAGCCGACTGATCGCGGGCCACCCAGACCAGCGGCTCGCGCCACACCCGCACGCCCTCAAGCGGCGCAGAAGGCTCACGCTTGACGAGCACGAAGTCGAATGCGCCGGCATGAAATTTGTCGAGAAGGTTGAGCGTGAGATCGCAAGTCACCTCGAGCTCAACGAGCGGATGCGCCTTGGTGAAGGTCGCCAGTACGGCAGGGAGATGCGCAGTGGCAAAATCCTCCGGTACCCCGAGCCGGACGCGTCCGGCCATATCGGGCTCAAAAAGCTCGGCGATGGCCGCGTCGTTCAGACGCAGCAGCTGCCGCGCCGGACCGAGCAAGCGCCTGCCCTCCTCGGTGAGGCTGAGCGACCGGGGGGTGCGCGCGAAGAGCGCCCTGCCCAATTGCCTCTCGAGCCGCTTGACTTGCAAGCTGATCGTCGATTGCGTTCGGCCAAGGCGGTCGCCGGCCCGGGTAAAGCTTTCCACCTCGGCAATGGTCACAAAGCAGCGGAGCAAATCAAGATCGAGGTTTAGCGTGCCGGTCATGGCAGGAATTTGCCGCAGCCATTGTAATTGTCAATGAATGACATTTTAAAAACTCGTTTTGTCAATTTTTGGCGGTGCGCCATTGGCGGCGGCGAAAGGAAGTCGCATGTCCGACAACACCGCCCAAAATGCTGCCGCTTCGACGCTTCCGGGCGTGCGCCCGCCCGTCTGGATCGCCCTTATCGGAATCGCCGGATTGGCTTTGCTGGCGGCTGACGGCCGCCTGGCGTTCTCTCCCCTTCAACTCGTCATTGCTCTGCTGACCATGTTCGTGGGCACCATCGTCGCGGCCTTTTCGTGTAGACATATGCGGACTGATCGTCGGCGAGCATCCTATTTCGCGCGGATCGCCCTGCTGATAGGATCGGTCCTGCTATTCGTCCTGACGGACGATCTGCTGGCCTTCGGCGCCGCCTGGATAGCAAGCGGACTTCTGCTGGCCAGTCTCATCGGTCATTCCGATGCCCTCCCCGAAGCTCGCGAAGCCGCCATGCGCGCGCGGCGGACCTTCCTGATCGGCGATCTCGCGCTGCTCGCCGCGCTTGCGATTGTCGGGGGACATGGCGGAACAACCGATGTAAACGCCGCACTTTCGCGAAGCGGCAGCCTCTCTCCTCTCGCTAGCCACCTCGCGGCGCTGCTTCTCGTGATCGCGGCGGCTGCGCGATGCGCTCTGCCGCCTTTCTCGGCTTGGCTGCTTTCGTCGATGACAGCACCAACGCCGGTGTCGGCGCTAATGCACGCGGGGCTTGTCAATGCCGGCGGCTTTTTGCTGCTGCGGCTGGCACCGGTCCTCGAGGCAGCGCCTGCGGCGCGCTATGCGGCAGTCGGCCTGGGGCTTTTCGCAGCTCTGTGGGGCCTCGGCGTCATGGCCGTCCGCCCCGACGTCAAGCGCGCGCTAGCCGGGTCGACCGTATCGCAAATGGGGTTTATGATCATGAGCTGCGGCCTTGGCGCCTATGCCGCCGCGCTCTGGCATATCGTGGCGCACGGACTGTTCAAGGCCTGGCTTTTTCTCGGGGCGGGTTCGCTTATCGGGATGCGCCAACGCGAGCGGGCTCCGATTTCCCGCTCGGCCGTCCTGATGGCCGCTCTCCTCGCGCTGTGCGCCGGCGCCTGTATGGCCTTCAAAGCCGAAGTGGGCGGCGACCTGGTGGCGCTAACCCTCGCCGTGGCCGCAGCCGCCGCTACGCTGATTGCAGGATATGGCGCTCCCGCCTCGCGCCGCGCGCGCGCATGGCTGGTCGGTCTGGTCACGGCACTGATCGCGGCAAACGCAGCAGGTCTTTTGCTGATCGGCAGCCTTTATCAAGCGCACGCCGAACCCTTGCTTCCGTCACCCTTGCTGATTGCGATTGCCGCCCTCTTTCTGATCGCATGGCTCTTCCAAGCCGCGCGGATGGCGCGCGGCGCAGCGCTTCCCCCGGCGCTCTACGTCCGCCTTCTCAACGCCGGCTCCCTTCCCGCCCACCGTACCGGAGATCTCGCATGAACATGATTGCTCCAATCGAACGCACAGGGGAACGGCTCGGCCGGACCGAAGTCGCCGGGCTCGTTGCGCTCGCCGCGCGCACGGTTGCGCCGCTCTGGCCGCTCGAAAGCGCGATTGCCGTCAACCCGCTGGCGAGATTCGAAGAGCTGCCGTTCGCGCAAGCCGTGGCTGAAGCATCGAAGCTTTTCGGCGCGCGCCGCACGCTGCCGCTCGCGCTTTGGCGGCGGCTTTACGAAAATGACCGCATCGACGAAGCCGCCTTGCGCGATGCGGCCATCGCACATCTGGGCGGCATCTATCACGCCGCCGCGCCTATTGCGCCCGGCGTAACGATGCTCGACGCGCTGATGGCGTGCCTGTTGGCGATCGAACCCGGCGACCAGCCCGAGCGGAAAGACGGACTTGGCCCTGATGCGGCGTTCATCGCAAAATGGTGCGGCGCCTTTTTCGACCATGGCATGACGACGATGCCATTGCCGTACCGCGACCTCGGGCTTTATCGCGCCGTGCTGGCGATGGCAGCGTATGACCCTGATTACCGGACGCTCACAGGCGCGCGGGGCGCAGCGTTGCTGCTGAGCGTCCCGCGCGACCCGCTTGAGGCCATTTCCGAGGGGCTGGCGAGTCTGGAAGTACCGGTCGACGAACTCGCCTATCTGTCGGGTCTGGTGGCACGTCTCCCGGGATGGGCTGGCCATATCCGCTGGCGCACCGACCATGCCGACCCTGACCGCGTGGCCGATGTCCCGGCAACTATGGCCGATCTCGCCGCGCTCTGGATCTTGCTGGCGCGCGCCGACGCAGTGTCCGCTTTGCCCCCCGCGCCGTCCGCCGGCAAAGACAGGCGCGCCGCGCTCTTGGCCCACTTCGGCTTGACCGCCAAGGCGCTCGACGCGCGCAATGCCGAAAGGCTCGACGCGGTGGCGCGCGTCGATGACGACGCGCTTGGTGCCTTGTTCATGACGGCCGCCGAACGGAGCTATGCAAACGGCCTGATGCCGGCACTGCAAAGGGCCGCTCGAACCAGCAACCCACCCCTCCGGCCCGATGCCCAGCTGGTTTTATGCATCGACGTGCGCTCGGAGCCCTTCCGACGAGCTCTGGAAGCAGAAGGCAATTATGAAACCTTCGGCTATGCCGGATTTTTCGGTTTGCCCATTGCGCTGCATCCCTTCGCCGGCGCGCATCGCGCCCGCCTGCTGCCGGTGCTTCTCTCGCCCCGGCACGACATTTCGGAGCGTCCAGTCCCCGGCCGGGAAAGCGAAGCGGAGGCAATCGCTGACGGGGCGCGTCGCGATGCCTGCACCAGCGATCTTTTCGCGGCTGCGAAAGTTGGCCCGGCAACTGCCTTTGCCGCTGCAGAGGCGACCGGACCGCTCGCCGCAGCCCTGATGCTGGCGCGGACCTTCGCGCCGCTCGCGGCAAGCCGCGCGGCCGCCACGCTCCGCAAGCGCCGGCAGCTCGCTCTCGCGCCCGCGCCTGAAGGCTATGCGAATCACACCGGCGTCTCGCTTGCCGACAAGGTCGGTTATGCCTCTGCCTTGTTCCGCCTGACCGGGATGCGGCCCGATACGGCACGGCTTGTCGTGTTGACGGGACATGGCGCAAGCGCGGTCAACAATCCCTATGCGGCCGCGCTCGATTGCGGCGCCTGCAGCGGCCATGCGGGCGGCTCGAACGCGCGACTGCTGGCAGCGATGCTGAACGATGCAGATGTGCGCTCGGGCATGGCGGAGGAAGGCCTCAAGCTGCCGCCAACCACCTATTTTCTGGCTGCAGAACATAACACGACGACGGACGAGGTGACGATCTTCGATGCCGATAGCATACCCGATACCCACGCCGCCGACCTCGCCGCGCTTTCAGCAAGTCTCGCGCGTGCCGCCGGAGCCAACCGCGCCCGCCGCGCCCGGTCGCTGGACCGAGCGCCGGGCGACCTGCTGACGGGCGCCGTGCATTGGGGCGAAGTCAGGCCCGAATGGGGTCTTGCCGGGAATGCCGCCTTCATCGTCGGCCCGCGCGACCTGACCCGCGCCATCGACCTTCAAGGGCGCGCCTTCCTCCATAGCTACGATTGGCGGGCCGACCGCGACGGCAGCGCGCTGGCGACGATTCTGACGGCGCCAATGGTCGTGGCGCAGTGGATAAACTGCCAATATCTCTTTTCCACGATCGACAACGAGCGTTACGGGTCGGGCGACAAGGTCACCCATAATGTCATCGGCGGCATTGGCGTCGTCCAGGGAAACGGCGGCGATCTCAAGATCGGCCTGCCCCGCCAGTCGCTCTTTCGCGACAACGGACTTCCGCACCACGTTCCGCAGCGTCTGCTGGCCATCGTTCATGCACCGTTCGATCGCGTGGCTGCGCTCGTCGAGACCAGCGACATCCTCCGGCGACTGTTCGGCAAGGGCTGGGTGCAACTTATCGTGATCGATCCCGAAACGGCGCGCGCGCGGCGCTGGCGCGAAGACGGCGCCGACTGCGGCGAAGGCCGGAACCTTCTCTGTGTCGATTGTTAAGGAGGAGATTTGATCATGACCATGAAGCAAAATGCCTTGCCCCTGCCGCTTCACCGGCGCCGCAAGATCGAAATCGTCATGCGGGCGGAGGATCGAACGATGGTGGAAGACTTGCTGCGCGCGGCCGGCGTCAGCGGCTGGACCATGATCCGCGACGTTGCCGGAATGGGCCATCACGGCTTTCATCAGGGCAGGACGATCTTTAACGATGAAAGCGGCCTGGTGATGTTCGTGGGCGTCGGCGACGAGGCGGTCATCGCCGATGTCGCCGGCGGCCTGTCACGCCTATTCGAAAGCCGTCCGGGAGTGACCTTTCTGTCCGATGTCGAGGTCATGCGGTCTGACTATTTCTCGCCCGCGCGTAGCACACCCCGTGGACCGTCCCTTTGAAACGCGCGGCCGCACGGCCGTCGTTGCGACGATGCACGGCAAGGAGCGCGTCATCATTCCTGCCCTTGCGCCGCTGGGTCTCGCGTTTCTGCCCTGCCCGGCGATCGACACCGATCGCTTCGGCACCTTCACGCGCGACATCCGACGCGCGGGGAGCCAACGGGCGGCCTTGGATGCGAAAGCTCGTGCCGGACTCGCCGCCGCGCCGGGAGCCGATTATGCGGTAGCGAGCGAGGGGGCGTTCGGACCGCATCCCGCCTTCCCCTTCATCCCGTCCGGCTTCGAACTGGTTGGGCTCCTCGAGAGGCAGTCCGGCGCGATGATCGTGGGCCGATATCTCAGCCTCGACACCAATTTCCGCCAGGCGCAGGCCTCGACGATCGACGAGGTCGAAGCCTTCGCCCAAGCAATCGGCTTTCCGAGCCATGCGATCGTGTTGATGGCAGGCCGCGACGGCCCGATCATCGCCAAGGGGGTGTCGGATCGGAGCATTCTGATTTCGCAGGCTCAGGCCGCTATCGAATGCGGCGGCTCGGTATGGCTGGAAGCCGATATGCGCGCAAATCGCAATCCGCAGCGGATGGCATCGATATCGCTCGCGGTGCAGGAACTGCTAAGCACCCTTACCACGCGGTGCCCGGCTTGCGATTATCCCGGCTGGACGCCGCAGACGAAAGATGGCCGACCCTGTCTCTGGTGCGAAAACCCGACCTTCGAGTCATGGATCGAGGTTCGTCAATGCGGAAACTGTGGTCATCAGGCGGAACGATGTCTTGATGCCGACCGAAGAGCCGAACCCGGGCTCTGCCTCATCTGCAACCCATGAACCGCCATCTGCGTGCGATCAGCCTACGGCGAAGACTGCCACGAGCGCGGGCCCGCTTCCGCGGTACGACGCCCTATCGATCAATATTTGGTCATACGAATCAGCGTCAAATCATAGCCCGAATCCTTAACGCCCCCCTCCCGCGCAGCGGATCGCGTGAAGATTTTCCGCTCGGGTGAGCGCCCACAGATTGTACCCCGATAGCTCGCCGACGGTCGACTATCCATAGTCGTCGCCATGACCGAGCAGCTAAGCATACCAGAATGGTCTGGGCTTCAATGGCTGCTTAAAATGGGATTGGTCGACCATCCCAGCCAAAGAACCCCCCGCTATCCGCCGGAATGAGCTGGTTAATCACGGCGAGCATGTGGGCGGCGCTGTTTTCAGCAGCGAAGAGCGAAGTTGGGGGGATCCGCGCCTGAAAGGGCTCGGAAAGGGGCGTATCGACGGTTCCAGGATGCAACACTGCCACGATCGCCTCTGGGTTGCGATGACGAAGCTCGATAGCGAAGCATCGCACAAGGGCATTGAGCGCCGCCTTCGATGCGCGATAGCTGTGCCATCCCCCCAGTCTGTTGTCCGCAATCGAGCCGACTCTCGCCGACAGGAAACTTGCGGCCACCCGGCGCTTTGCGGCAAGAACGGGAAGGAAATGCTTGGCAACCAGCGCAGGGCCGATGCTGTTGACCGCGAACACCCTGGTCATTGCCGCAGCATCGATGTGGCGAAAGCTCTTCTCGGGGTTTATCGAGCCCTCGCCGTGCAGAAGGCCCGTTGCCAGGATCAGAAGATCAAGATCGCCATCCTGTGCGACCGCACGAGAAGCTTCGGAAAGCGCGCTTTCATCAAGGATATCGACCGTTATCGGCGTGATCACATCGTCATGGGCCGGGATCCGGTTCCGGCTTGCAGCATATATGCGGCCGTATTTTCCGGAAGAGCGAAGCGCATCAACAAGGGCTCGGCCGATACCGCCGCTGCTCCCGATGACGAGGGCGCGCTTGCCTTCCAGAGAGTCCTCCCGCGCTCGCCGACGATGCGCTTGAAGACCGCGCGTAACGTGCATTCGTCTTTCCCGCGACCTGCCCAAAGGGGAAAACCGCGGACTGGGCTCGGCAGCTTGAAGCTTCGCCTTTGCCGACATCCTGATTGCATTTGCCGTGGTCTCAATGCCGACCGCGCTGAGCACAGCCGCGTGGTGCATCTTTATCCTCCGTTCGCAGAGCGAGAGTGCGGACGCGATCTGCTTGCTCGGTTGTCGGCTTGCCCTCAGCTTCATGACCTCGCGCTGACGCGGCAGGAGCGCATCGATTTGCAAACGGGCCGCATATTTCGGCCTCCGACGGCGTCCCCTTTGTCATCGGCCTCCGCGAACCGAGGAAATATTCAAGCGTCCCTCCAGTGAAAATCGACGCGGAAAGCACCGCGCTAAGAACAGGCGACCCAAGCGGCATCGTTGCTCCGCAGCCAAGGCAGCGATATTTTCTTGAAGCCCATTCATATTTGCCTTCGCCCTGCCACAAGACGGTTCATGATTATTCCTATATTGATATTAGCCTGGCGGCGAGTTCCTCTACCAGCTCTGCCCGATTCCATACTGGCGGCTCGCAAACATAGATCTCAGATAGCTAGAGAGTATTCGATCGCCCCTGCTTTCTGGGAGCAAGGTCAGGCCTTAGGGTTAAGCTCCTTCGCGCCAGCATGAGCGAGACAGATTTGGCCGCAGCAGCGATTTGCCGCTGTCAACAAATGTCCGCTAACGGGCTTCCCATTACGTGGCCGGCTACGTCTTAAATCAGGCGCATAGCAGCCGTAAACGATGGCTTAGCCACCCAGCGACTATTCGATATTTAGTCCGACATGGTGTCAACCGCGCTTGCGCCGCCCGGCGCTCTCGCGAGTTGGCCGCGCGCCGCGCATGCAAACGGGTAGCAACCGGATTTCTACGGTATCTTGCAGATGGGCGGTCACTTTGGGTATCTGGTTCACGACATCAAGCAGGATCTGGAGGCGTGTGGCGCTCGCGTATCGGTTGGCATTTTCGCCGCCATGCTTCTGACCGAGAAGATCCGACCGAAATTCTTCGAATGTCTGCAACATCTTCAATTCAGTGCTGACCATATGCCGACCGCTGTGAACCGCCTGTCCCGGCTTTACGAGTTTCAGACGTGGCTTAATGTGAAGCCATATATTTTTGAAAAATACATCTCCCAGCGCACGCCCTGTGCGACCGGGTTGGATTTCTGGAAAGAGGTACTGCTCGCCAGCTTCCTTCATGGCTTGGACATAATGCATGAAGCCCAAGCGACGCAGCTCTTCGCAAACAGGAATCTTACGAACGCTGGTCGCGTTCTTGACGCCGCCCGCAGAAGTTTTCCTGATGTTGACAAAAAAGATACCGTCTTCTTCGCCGATATCATCGACCAAAAGCTTACAAGCTTCCTCGCGCCGCATACCTGAATACCAGACCAGCGGCATGACCCAATAGGCTGCGTCGTGCCAAATCGAGCCTCCCGGCGTCACGGACAAACGCTGAGGCAAATCGACGCCCGTACCGCCGGTCCAGATGCCGAGACGAAACAATTCTTCACCCTGCGCAATCGTATAGGGGTCGCGCTCGTCGCGCTCGTCCCTGTCGTCCTCATCGAGGATAAAATCTGAAAAATCGAGAGGCGCCATTGGCGTTTTCGTCGCAAGCCACGCACACAATCTCTTGAGGTTGGCGAAATGACGATTGATGGTTCCTACGTCGAGGCCAATCGCGAACGAGATTTCTTCGCCGCGCTCCTCTTCTTCAGTAAGACGATCGAGCGCCTCGCTGCAAATTTCCTCCAGCGACATCGCTTCGTGTCGAGGCGACTTATGATGCGACGACGGTAACCGGTTCAACAGGTCGTAAAACTGGTTCAGGTCTTCCTGGCATGTTGCTGCCATGGCCTTGCCATTATTTGACTTGCCGAACAGAAAGGGCGCGGCCTTGAACTGGCGCTTCTGGCTGGCGCCCCAGACCTTCGGCTGCGACTTGCGCTTTTTGGGGTTCGCACCCTCGGCCAGGACCGGCGCATCTTCCCGTCCGCGCGCCTTTGGTTTCAGCTCCATATATTTTTCTACTGCCTGCACCGGGCTAAGGGTGGCATAATGGGTCTGCACATCGGTGAGTGTCGACGCTGACGCAGGCACAATGGTGCTGGCGTTCCACGCGTTTGGAGGCGCAGGGGCGGAGATCGGGGGAGGCATCGAAGTCTGCAGAGGCGCTCGCCCGAGCGCGTTCATCAGCGCCAAGCTGTGTTCGATCGCCCGAACCTCGGGGCTGTCGTAGGTTGCCGCGGCCGTCAACCGTGCCCCACACATGACCTGCCGGGCAATTTCGATTCGGTCAGCCGCTGGCTCGATGCCGAGCCGCTCCAGCAATGCCTTTGCCTCATTCAGCAAATTGCCGGGAACATCGCCGGCTTGGGAAAGCATCGCATAAAGATTGGCGCGGGCCTCTTCGTCCAGCGACGGAAAGCGCTTGTCGAATGACCCGATGTAATCGATGCCCATATAGTCGTCGAAGCCATTTGCGATGAAATCGCCGTTAAACGCTGCATAGATCGAGAGCATCTGGTGGAAGCGAGCGGTGACATTGCCCTCACCGTCCTTCTCGATCACCGCCAACTGATGCGCCAGCATGTTGCGATACCGCACCATCTCCTCTCGAAAGAGATGGTTCACCTGCTCGCTGGTCAGTCCTTCCTGCTCGATCCGTTCGTATAAGCTCATTCGCACAACCTCGCTTCGGCTGGTCATCGCGACCGCGCGCCGTCGCGCGACCGACTGGTCCTTCGTCAAAAGGCTGACCGTTGTTACGATGGTTATAGGACGTTCAAGCCGTCCAACGAAGCGCACCCGGCGACGCCACCAGTAGGTGGCCCCGCGACGGTTCACATTTTCGATTGCTGGCATCAGGCACTGGCTCCACCCACTGGTAGCAATTGATGCCACTGCGATGGTCGGCCTTGCTCAGTTAAGGGAGAAACCTGGGGTTTTCCGTCCCTTGGCTGAGGCACAGCACCGGCTGGCTGGGGCGGCAGGATTCGAACCTGCGCATGGCGGCATCAAAAGCCGCTGCCTTACCGCTTGGCGACGCCCCAACGGCCGGTTGCGAGCGCGTCTATAGCGCGCGCGACATGAATGGCAAGTTGCGGCCTTAAAGCCGCGTTACCCAGCCATAGGGATCTTCGGCACGGCCGCGCTGGATATCGACGAGCTTGTCCTTCAGCTTTGTCGTGACCTGCCCCGGGCCGCCGGCGCCGATGGTAAAGCTGGAGTCGCCGCGCGTCACCTTGCCCACCGGGGTCACGACCGCGGCGGTGCCGCAGGCAAAGCTTTCGGTCAGGCGGCCGCTTTCCGCATCGGCCTGCCATTGGTCGATCGCATAGGGTTCCTCGCGCACATTCAGCCCGGCATCGCGCGCCAGCGTGATGATCGCGTCGCGGGTGATGCCGGGCAGGATCGTGCCGGTCAGCGAAGGCGTGACGATACTGCCGTCGTCGAACACGAAAAACATGTTCATGCCGCCCAGTTCCTCGATCCAGCGACGTTCTGCGGCGTCGAGAAAGACGACCTGGTCGTGGCCCTTCGCAATCGCCTCGCGCTGCGCGACGAGGCTGGAGGCATAGTTGCCGCCACATTTGGCAGCGCCAGTGCCCCCGGGCGCGGCGCGGGTATAATCCTCCGACACCCAGAGCGAGATCGCGGGAGCCCCCGACTTGAAATAATTGCCGACCGGCGAGGTGATGACGAGGAACTGATATTCGGAGGCGGGCTTCACGCCGAGGAATACCTCGCTCGCGAACATGAAGGGGCGCAGATAGAGCGCGCCGCCATCAACCGGCGGGAACCAGCGGGCGTCGGCGGCGACGGCTTCCTTGACCGCGGCGATGAACAGCTCCTCGGGCAGTTCGGCCATCGCCATGCGGCGCGCGCTCGCATTAAAACGTGCGGCATTGGCTTCGGGCCGGAACAGCGCCATCGAACCGTCGTCGAGACGATAGGCCTTCAGCCCTTCAAAGATTTCCTGGGCATAATGGAGCACCGCGGTCGCGGGATCGAGCGTCAGCGGCCCGCGCGGCATCACCTGCGCATCGTGCCAGCCCTGTCCTTCGGTATAACGGATCGACACCATATGATCGGTGAAAACGCGCCCGAACGCCGGATCGGCGATCGCCGCCGCCCGTACATCGTCCGCGATCAGATTGGGGTGCGGAAGATGGGTGAAGGCGGGAGCGGACATCGAAAAATCCCTGTTGTTGCGGGCCTGTGGAGCGCGCCTCTTGCCAAAGACGGGCGCGGCGCGCAACGGTAGCAACTATGCCGGATGACAATTTTCTTTCACAAGTACCCGCTGCCTCTGCCCTTTTCTTGCGCGAAGACGAGGTGCGCCGCGGCATCGAGTTTTTGTTTTTCGCCCACGCCTCCTTATGGCGCGCGATCGACGCGCGGCTGACCGAGAAGGAATTGGGGCGGGCCCATTATCGCGCCCTCTATTTCATCGCGCGGCAACCGGGACTGACGATTTCGGACCTGCTCGCGCTGCTGGGCGTCACCAAGCAGTCGCTCGGCCGCGTGGTCAAAGACCTGGAGGCGCGCGATTATCTGACGACCCGCCCGGGAAATCGCGACCGCCGCCAAAAGGAGTTGCGGCTGACCGATGCGGGCCGCGCGGCCGAGGCCGCCATCTTCACCACGCTGCGCGACACGATGAGCCGCGCCTATACCCACGCGGGGCAACAGGCCGTGACCGGATTCTGGCAGGTCAGCGAAGCGCTGGTGCCGCCGCGCGAGCGCCGCCGAATCGTCGCTCTCGGGAAAGACGCGGGCTAGCCCTTTCGCCAATCCAAGTCCCCGTTCGCATCGAGCGGGTTATGATTCAGGTCAGCCCTCGCCCCGTGCAATATCGGCCAGTTCGCGCCCGCGGTCGCGCGCCGCGCGGAGCACATTGGTGAGCAACGCGGCAAGCTGGCCGTCGCTGTCGAGCACGTCTAGGCCCGCTTGCGTCGTGCCCCCCTTGCTCGCGACCTGCGCGATCAGGGCGCCGGGCTTTTCGCCGCTGTCGGCCAGCAGCGCGGCCGCGCCGCCGAACGTCGCGGTGGCAAGCTGCAACGCGTCTTCGGGCGACAGGCCGAGGCGTTCGCCCGCCGCCGCATAGGATTCGATCAGGCGAAACACGAAGGCCGGCCCGCTTCCGGTAAAGGCGGTAACAAGGTCCATCGCCGAATCGTCGGCGAGCGTTACCGTCTGGCCGAGCGGGTCGAGCAGCGCATGGATCGCCCGGTCATCGGCATCGCCCAGCGTTGCCACGGCCGACACGCCGGCGCCGATGCGCGCGGCGAGGTTGGGCAGGATGCGAACCTGCGCGCCCGCGCCGGGGAAACGTTCGGCAAGATCGGCGAGCGATACGCCCGCGAGGATCGACAGCAGATGGACATCCCCCGTCGCAAGCGGCGCCAGCACTTCGGCCACGTCGCCAAGCTGCTGCGGTTTCATGCCGAGCATGATCCAGTCGGCCGCCCCGCCCGCAGCTTGCCATTCGTCCAGCGACGCGTGCTGGACGATCCCGACCCGCGGCGCCGCAAAGGGGTCGACGATCGCGATCAGCGCCGGGTCAAGCCCCGCCGCCAACCAGCGATCCAGCATCGCCCCGGCCATGTTGCCGCAACCGACCAGCAGGAGCCGCCCGGAAAAATTCCGCAAAACTTTGGTCATAGGTCCTTCTTTTCTTGTTCTTTAACGGCAGCTGTTCTCGGGCCCCGACAACAGGTCCAGACAGCGGCCGTCGATCTTGCCCGCATCGACGGGCAGGCCGATCACTGATGCCAGCGTCGGCATGATATCGACGGTCATCACCGCATTGGGCTGTTCAAACCCGGCCAGCCCCTTGCGCCAGAACAGCATCGGCACGCGGCGGTCATAATCCCATACCGACCCGTGCGTCGCAACATAGCCAAGTCCCGATTCGGGAATGGGGGTGACGCGCGGTGTGAGCACGACGATGAAATCGCCCGACCGGCCCGGGTGGAAGGACGCACGCAGCTTGTCGAGCAAGCCCCATGTGTCAGGGGCCTGCTTCGACATCGCACGACCTGCCAGCTCGTCTGCCGTGACCACCGCTTCGATCTGCGGATGCGCGCGCAGTCGCACCAGAATTTCGGCAAGCGCCGCCTTGCGCTGCGCCGGGGTCAGCGATTTCGCCAGATACATGTCGCCGAACGGACCGTCACCGTAGAGCAGCGGTTGCGGCAGGCCGAGCTTTTCGGCGACCGCTTTGCCCAGCGTATCGGGATCGAGCGCCGGATCGACGCGCTCGGCGGCGGGCCAGGCGTTCTGGCGATTGCGTTCGGGCATGTCATGCCCGCCATGATCGGCGGTGAGCGCGACGGCATAGTCGATGCCCGTCGCATCGAGCCGGGCAAAGAAATCGCCCAGTTCGCGGTCGAGCCCCATCATCTGGAGGCACATTTCGCTGCCTTCGGTGCCGGCGCCGTGGCCGACATAATCGGTCGCCGACAAACCGACGATCAGCAGGTCGGTGCCGCTGCCCTCGCCCATCTTGCGGGCCTGGCGCAGCGCCGCGGCGGTCGCAAGGACCGCGCCGTCGGCTTCGGGCGACGCCATGAAGCGGCGGAAGTCGCCGCCCTCGCGCGCCATGCGGCCCGTGCCGACGCTGCCGCCCTTGTCACCCACCGGGATCGCGATGTCGTGGTTTGCGCAGTCGGCCGGAAGCGCCATCGCCGGGCGCGGCTGGGCGATCGCCGCGGCGATCACGGCGCCCGCCTGCGTCGCGGTCGGCGACAGGGCGGTGCCGCGATAGCTGGTCAGGCCGGTGGGGGCGAGCCACATCAGCTCGTCGGCTTGCCGCCCGCCCATCATGATCGCCGCGCGGTCCTTGCCCGCAACCGACACGACCTGTGTCTTGGGATCGCGTGCCTTCATCAGGTCGCCGAGGGTGGGGACGAGCAGATGCGCCACCGACGGCGCATATTTGCCGCCGCCCGACGCGGTGCCAGCGACGCTTTCGTCTTCGGCGCAATAGATGCGCTTGTCCTCGCGCGCGACCGACAGGTCGAAATAATTATTGGCAACGATGCCCGCGCGGCCGGGATGGCTGCCGGTCAGGATCGTCGAATGGCCGGGGCAGGTTTCGGTCGCGCCATGCGCCTGATACCCCGACGGAAAAACGATGCCCGATGCCAGCCGAGCGAGACCGCCTGTGAATTTGCCGCGATATTCAGCGAACAGATCGGCCGAAAACTGGTCGACCGCAACCATCACGATCAGCTTTGGCGCCGGGGTCGCGGACGTCACCTTGGGCGTCGGCGGCGCAGCATTCTGCGCAAGGCCGGTTCCCGCGGCCGCGACGCAAAGCACGGCAGCAAGGGCGGTGGACAGATATTTCAGCTTCACGGGCGACTTCTCCAATCGGTAGGTGTCAGCGCGGGCTGTCCTCTCGTCGAAAGCCGCCTATATGGCAAGCCTTCCAACGGTGAACAGCTGCGGGCATGCCATGAATTTGCAGAGTGAGGCTTTTGTGACACGCCTATGGCACGCGGCGCTGGCCCTGCTGCTGTGCGCCGTGATCGGCGTCAGTCCCGCCGCAGCGCAATCGACGCATATCCGGCCGAAACTGGTGGCCGAATCGGTGGTGCCCGCGCCGGGGAACGTCACGACATTGGCGCTGACGATGACGCCCGCCCCGACCTGGCACGGCTATTGGGTCAACGGCGGCGACGCGGGGTTCGGCCTATCGGTCGAATGGAACGCGCCCGACGGTGTCACCGTCGCGCCTTTCCGTTACCCGGTGCCCGACGCGCTGATTCTTTTTGGCATGATGAACCATGTCTATGAACATCCCTATGCGCTGCTCGCCGATGTCCGGATCGACCCGTCGATCGCGCCGGGCACCGACCTGACGCTGTCAGGCGTCGCCAACTGGCTCGCGTGCACCGACAAGGTGTGCGTCCCCGAAAAAGCTGTCATTTCGGTCGCGCTCAAGGCGGGCGATGGCAAGATCGCGGCGGCCGACCGCGAACGGTTCGACGGCTGGCGCGCGTTGCTGCCGCAACCGCTTGACCGGCAAGGCAGCTGGCAGCGGCGCGGCGACACCGTGCGCTTTGCGATCCCGCTGCCGGCGAGCACCGCGATCGACGCACCGCACCTGTTCGTCGAGACGCAGGGCGTCATCGACTATGCCGCACCGCAGCGCGTCAGCCGCAATGGCGATCGCATCATCGTCGAAGCGCGCGCGAAGGGAGAGAAAGAGGGGCCGGTTTCGGCGCTGCTGAAGCTTGGGCCAGGGCGCGGGCTTTCGTTGCAGCTCGCCCCCGGCGCCGTGCCCGCAGCGGGCGACGCGATCGCCGGATCGGCGGACGGAATCGACCCCGGCCTGTTCTGGACCGCACTGGGCGGTGCGATTCTCGGCGGGCTGATCCTCAACCTGATGCCCTGCGTCTTCCCGATCCTCAGCCTGAAGGCACTCAGTCTTGCCCGCTCGGGGGGCGATGCGCGCGGCGCGAAGGTGGAGGCGATCGCCTATACCGCCGGCGCCGTTGCCACCGCGCTGCTGCTCGGCGGCGCGCTGCTCCTGTTGCGCGGCGCGGGCGAACAGGTCGGCTGGGCATTCCAGTTGCAGCACCCGCTGAGCGTGTTGGCGCTGTTGATCCTGGCGCTGGCAATCACCTTGAACCTGCTCGGCGCCTATGAACTGCCGTCCTTCGGCGGCGGGCAGGCGCTGGTCGACAAGGGCGGCGCAGCGGGCGGTTTCTGGACCGGCGCGCTGGCGGCCTTTGTCGCCACGCCGTGCAGCGGGCCGTTGCTCGGCGCGGCGCTTGGGGCGACGCTGGCGCTGCCCGCCTGGGCGGCTCTGCCGGTCTTTGGCGGGCTCGGGCTGGGGCTTGCCCTGCCGTTCCTCGCGATCGGCTTCATTCCGGCGCTGCGCAATCGATTGCCGAAGCCGGGGCCGTGGATGGAAAAATTTCGCAAATGGATGGCGCTGCCGATGGGGCTGACGGCGCTGGGTCTGGGCTGGCTGCTCTGGCGCCAGCTCGGCAGCGGGTCGCAACTTGCGTGGCCCGCGGTCGCGGTCGCTATGGCGATCGTTCTGTTCACCCATTATGGCGCCATCCAGCGCGGCGACCGCCGTTCATGGCTGCTGATCGCCGCCGGCCTGCTGTTCGTGGGCAGCCTTGTCGGCACGGTGAGCGACGTCGCCGACAGCGAGCGGGCGACGGGCACGGGATCAAGCTTTTCGCCTGACGCGCTCGCCAAGGCCCGCGCCACCGGCAAACCCGTGTTCGTCTATTTCACGGCCGACTGGTGCCTGTCGTGCAAGGCGAACGAAGCAGGTGCAATCAACCGCGAGGCGGTGCAACAGGCGTTTGACAAGGCGGGCGTCGTCACGCTCGTCGGCGACTGGACGAACGGCGATCCCGTCATCACGCGCACGCTGGCCGAACATGGCCGCAACAGCGTGCCGCTCTATCTTTGGTACGCGCCCGGCGCCGTAAAGCCCGAAATCCTGCCGCAGATATTGACGCCGGGGATGCTGACGGATTTGGCCGCACAATGATTTTTCAGTTCGCAATGACAAGAAAAAGGTGATGAAAAAACAGCGCGCCGACCAATTGCTCGTCGACCGCGGCCTCGCGGAAAGCCGGACCCGCGCGCAGGCGCTGATCCTGGCCGGACTGGCCTTTGTCGGCGACCGCAAGATCGACAAGGCGGGGCAGCAGGTCGCGGCCGATGCCGAGATCAGCGTCAAGGGCCGCGATCATCCATGGGTGTCGCGCGGCGGCATCAAGCTGGACCATGCGCTGACCCTTCTCGATTGGGACGTGACCGGCGCGGTCGCGATCGACGTCGGATCGTCGACGGGCGGGTTCACCGACGTGCTGCTGAGCCGCGGCGTTACGCGTGTCTATGCGGTCGATTCGGGGACCAACCAACTTGCGTGGAAACTGCGGCAGGACGAGCGCGTCATCGTCCACGAACAGACAAGCGCGCGCATCCTGACCCCCGCGCACATCCCCGAGCCGATCGACCTGATCGTGTGCGACGCGAGCTTTATCGCGCTGTCAAAGGTGCTTCCCGTGCCGATGTCGTTCGCCAAAACCGGCGCGCGCATCGTCGCGCTGATCAAGCCGCAGTTCGAGGCCGAGCGGCACGAGGTCGGCAAGAAAGGCGTCGTCCGCGACACCGCGGTTCATCAGCGCGTCTGCGCCGAAGTCCAGGATTGGCTGACCGGCGCGGGTTGGGACGTGATCGATCTGGTCGAAAGCCCGATCACCGGCCCGGAAGGAAATATCGAATTTCTGATCGCCGCGGTGAAGCGAGTCGCTTGACGCTGCGCCGCACAATCGCGACACCGATGCAACGGATTCGCATGTGAGGGATATTGCGGGCATGACCGAAATCGCAACGCCGGGCCAGCTTCGCATGTCCTATCTGCGCTGGGCCCTTGTCACCGTCCCCGCCATCGTCCTGATCGGCAGCTTGATGGGCATCCTGTCGAACAGCGGCTATGATAATCGCTGGTTTGCGGCGCTCGACCTGCCGTCGATCACGCCGCCGGGCTGGGTGTTCGGCATTGTTTGGCCGATCCTCTATATCATGCTGGGCCTGTCGCTCGCGATGATCCTCCATGCGCGCGGCGCCAGGGGCCGGGGTTTCGCGCTGCTGCTTTTCTTTGTCCAGCTTGTCGCCAATTTCGTCTGGTCGCCGCTGTTTTTCGGGCAACATCAGGTGACGAGCGCGCTTTACCTGATCATCTTCATCCTGATGGTGACGATCGCGACGGCCTTTGCCTTTGCGCCGATCCGCAAGGCGGCGGCGTGGTTGCTCGTCCCCTATATGGTCTGGCTCAGCTTCGCCGCGATCCTCAATTTCCAGATCGACCAGCGCAATCCCGATGCCGAAACCCTTGTTCCGGCCGCCGCGCGCACCCAGATAGGATGACGGCGCAAGGGACAACTGGGGACAGCCCCGACAAAGGAATATGAGACATGCAGAGCGAAAACCGCTTTTTTGACGACCTTGCCAAGATGGTGAACGGCATCGCCGGGACCGTTGCCGGCGCCGGACGCGAAGCCGAATCCGCAATGCGCGACCGCGCAAAGGAATGGGTCGGCCGCATGGATTTCGTCAGCCGCGAGGAATTCGAGGCGGTGAAAAAAATGGCCGCTACCGCGCGCGCCGAAGCCGAAGCGCTGAAAGCGCGCCTCGACAAGCTCGAAGGCGTGAAGCCCGCTGCCGCGCCCAAGGCTGCTGCTGCGCCAAAGGCTGTGACCAAGCCCGCTGCGGCGAAGCCGGCCGCGAAACCCGCTGCCAAGCCTGCGGCGCGCAAGCCCAAGGCCTGAGGCGCCCCACAGCGCCTTTTGCCGATTGTGCACAGATTATTCCCCGGATGGCACGGGACGCGGACTCGCGTCGCCACGCCATCCGGGCTAAGGCGCGCGCATGAGTGACGATATCTACGACGACGAAGACGGCCAGGACGCGGCACCGATGGAGATGCTGGCATCCTATTTCGCCGCGCACGACTGGCCGCACGAAATGGTCGGCGAGGACGAGATCGTCGCGACCGCGCAGGGAAGCTGGACAACCTATGAGCTGCGCGCCGTCTGGCGCGCCGACGACGGCGTGATCCAACTGCTCGCCTTTCCCGACATTCGCGTTGTCGAGGACAAACGCACCGTCGCGCACGAGGCGCTGGCGATGATCAACGAGCAGCTTTGGCTCGGTCATTTCGAGCTGTGGTCGAACAGCGGCACGATCCTGTTCCGCCACGGGATGCTGGTCGGCGGCGATGCGTCGCTGTCGCTGGACCTCACCGAAACGCTGATCGAAAGCGCGATCGACGAGTGCGAACGTTTCTATCCGGTGTTCCAGTTCGTGCTGTGGGGCGGCAAGACCCCCGCCGAAGCCCTCGCGGCATCGCTGATCGAAACGCGCGGGGAGGCCTGAGGCCCGGCTTTGTCCCGTTCGTGTTGGGCTACCGCTTCTCGAACCGCGTCAGCCCCGCGCCCAGCTCATTCGCACCGATCGCCAGCGCCTCGCCGCTCCAGTCGGCGACGAACACCGACCTGCGATCGAGACCGGCCGGCAGGCTGGCCCGATTGCCGGAGATCGCCAAGCCGCGCGAGGGATTCTTGCGCTCCTCGGCGGCGACCGCGATCAGCGCCGAATAATTTTCCTTGTCGCGCCCCTGCACGAACAGATTGTTCGCGATCTGCCCCACCGACCCCGACGGCAGGTCGATCATGTAGTTGGTGCCAGTGCCCTGCGTGTCGTCAAAGCTGTTGTCGTTGATATCGACCGCGATCGCGCGGGTTTTGAGATAATGACCGCCGCTGCCCTTTTCGAATCGCGTCCGCGTGACGACGACCTTGCCGTAAATCCCGGTGTAGACGCTGTGCGCGCAGCTCAGCCCACGGTCGCAGCGGCCGAGGCGCGAGAAGGTCGAGCGGTCGATGGTCAGCGTCGCTTCGGGATCGTCGGCGGTCAAAATGCCCTGCTCGCTGTTGCGGAACATCGCGTTCACGATGTCGAGATCGCTGGTTTCCAGCCGGATGCCCGCGCCATTGCCGTCGGGGACGCGCATATTCTGGAACACCAGCCCGTCGATCCGCGCGCCCGCGCCGCGCAGAACGAGCGCCGCCTTGCCCTCACAGGTTACGCCGTCGAAGATGGCGCGGCCGGGTTCGGCCGCGACAAAGGCAATACGGCCTGCCGTCTGTACGGCACAGTCGCGGTGATAGCCGGCGGCAACGCGGATCGTCCCTTCGCCTTCCCCGATCGCATCGACGGCATCCTGTAGCCGTCCAAAGCTCTGCCCACCGACGCTATAGGGCGCTCCGCCGGTCTGCGCAGGAAGCGGTGCCGGGGCGAGCAACAGCGGGAGGGCGAGCAGCGGCAGCAGGGGCCGGCGAAGAATTGCCTTGAACATACGCGCCCCATAACCGTTTTCGCCGCTTTAGTCGTTGGCGAAGCTGGTTAATCCGCCGCCTGTCCCCTTATCGGACAGACGGGCGCATGCCGGTTAATCCAGATTGGGCCGCAGCCAGCGTGTCGCCGTCTCCAGATCGACGCCGCGCCGCCGCGCATAATCTTCCAGCTGGTCGCTGCCGATCCGCGCGACGCCGAAATACTGGCTTTCGGGATGGCCGAAATAAAAGCCGCTAACCGCCGCCGTCGGCAGCATCGCAAAGCTTTCGGTCAGCACCAGTCCGGCATTTTCCTCTGCCGCCAGCAGGTCGAACAGGATCGGCTTCAGGCTGTGGTCGGGGCAGGCGGGATACCCCGGAGCCGGGCGAATACCGCGATATTCTTCCTTGATCAGCGCCTCGTTGGTCAGCTGTTCACCGGGGGCATAGCCCCACAGCGTGGTGCGGACATGCTGGTGCAATCGTTCGGCGAACGCCTCGGCAAAGCGGTCGGCGAGCGCCTTGAGCAAAATGTCCGAATAATCATCCTTGTCGGCGCGGAAGCGTTCCGAATGCGGCTCAATGCCGTGGATGCCGACGGCAAAACCGCCGATCCAGTCGCCCGCCGGATCGATGAAATCCGCGAGGCACATATTGGCGCGGTCGCGGCTTTTCTTGATCTGCTGGCGCAGGAACGGCAGCGTCACATGGCGCTCTTCCTCGGCGAGATGGATCGTCACATCGTCGCCGTCGCGCGCGCACGGCCAGAAGGCGCAGACCCCGCGCGCGGTCAGCCATTTTTCGCCGATCAGCCGGTCGAGCATCGCGTCGGCATCGGCCTTCAGCTCCTGTGCCGTCTCACCGACCACCTCGTCGTCGAGGATCGACGGATAGGTGCCATGGAGTTCCCATGCGCGGAAAAAGGGCGTCCAGTCGATGCATTCGCGCAGGTCGGCAAGCGACCAGTCGTCGAAGCGGTGCAGTCCGGGCTGGAGCGGCGGCGCGGGCTTGTCGCTGAGATAGGCGTCGTAATAATTGGCGCGGGCTTCTTCCAGCGTGTGGAGGACGCTTTGTCCCTTGCCCGCGCGCACGTCGCGGACATGGGCGTAATCATCCTTATACCCCTGCACATAGGCATCACGCCCGGTGTCGCTGACGAGCGCCGTCGCGACGCCGACCGCGCGGCTGGCGTCGAGGACGTGGAGCACCGGCCCCTGATAGGCGGGATCGATGCGCAGCGCCGTATGCACTTTCGATGTCGTTGCGCCGCCAATCAGCAGCGGCATCGTCATGCCCGCACGCTGCATTTCCTCGGCCACCGTCACCATCTCGTCGAGCGACGGCGTGATCAGGCCCGACAGGCCGATCATGTCGGCGTCATTCTCGTTCGCCGCCTCGAGGATCTTCGACCAGGGCACCATCACGCCCAGATCGACGATCTCGAAGCCGTTGCATTGCAGCACGACGCCGACGATATTCTTGCCGATGTCGTGAACGTCGCCCTTGACGGTCGCCATCACGACCTTGCCCTTGCCCTTCGCGCCCGGCTCCTTCGACGCCTCGATGAAGGGCAGCAGGTGCGCGACCGCCTTTTTCATCACGCGCGCCGATTTCACGACCTGCGGCAGGAACATCTTGCCCGACCCGAACAGGTCCCCGACGACGTTCATGCCGTCCATCAGCGGCCCTTCGATCACCTCGATCGGGCGCGGCATCAACAGGCGCATTTCCTCCGTATCGTCGACGACATAGGCGTCGATGCCCTTGACCAGCGCATGTTCGAGCCGCTTGGCGACGTCCCAGCCGCGCCATTCCTCGGCCGCCTTTTCCTGTGCCGGATTGCTGCCCTTGTAGCGTTCAGCGAGCGCGATCAGCCGTTCGGTGGGCGATTCCGCCTCCCCTTCGACCTTGCGGTTGAGCACGACATCCTCGACGGCCTGTCGCAGTTCCGGGTCGATCGTGTCATAGACGTCGAGCTGCCCGGCATTGACGATCGCCATGTCGAGTCCGGCAGGAATCGCATAGTAAAGGAAGACGCTGTGCATCGCGCGGCGCACTGTCTCGTTGCCGCGAAAGCCGAACGACAGGTTCGACAGCCCGCCCGAAAAATGAACATGCGGGCAGCGGCGGCGGATTTCCTTTACCGCCTCGATAAAGTCGACCGCATAATTGTCATGTTCTTCGAGACCCGTGGCGACCGCGAACACATTCGGGTCAAAGATGATGTCTTCGGGCGGGAAGCCGATGCTCATCAGCAACTTGTAGGCGCGCTCGCAAATCTCGATCTTGCGCTCTTTCGTATCCGCCTGCCCGACCTCGTCGAACGCCATCACGACAACCGCGGCGCCATAGGCCATGCATTTGCGGGCGTGTTCAAGGAAAGGCTCCTCGCCCTCCTTCATACTGATCGAATTGACGATCGGCTTGCCGGGGACGCATTTCAGCCCCGCCTCGATGACATCCCATTTCGAGCTGTCGATCATCACCGGGATGCGCGCGATATCCGGCTCGGCGGCGATGAGCTTGAGGAACGTCGTCATCGCATATTCGGCGTCGAGCAGCCCTTCGTCCATGTTGACGTCGATGATCTGCGCGCCATTTTCCACCTGCTGGCGCGCAACCTCGACCGCCGCGGCATAGTCGTCGGCGAGGATCAGCTTCTTGAACGCCGCGGAACCCGTGACGTTGGTGCGCTCGCCGATATTGACGAAGCTGGAGGAAGCGGCGGTGGTCATCTTTGAATCCTGAAACTGAATATTAAGCGACAAGGGGGCGCGCGAGGACGAGATCGTCGTAAAGCTTGCCGCCGACGTTGAATTGGCGCGTACCGAGGTCGGCGAACCCCTGCTTGCGATAGAAGGCGAGCGCGCGTTCGTTCTGCGCATAGACGCCAAGCAGAAGGCGGCGGTGTCCGCGCGCAGCCTCCAGCGCCCGTTTCATCAGCTCCGCGCCGAGCCCGCTGCCATGAAAACGCGATAACGAATAGATGCGCTTCAATTCGATGTCGCCCTCAAGCGCGGCGGCAAGGTCGGGCTGACCCACGAGCGCAAACCCGATCGGCGCGCTGCCGGGCTGCGCCTCGGCAATCCACGCACGCGCGCCACAGGCCAGATAGGCACGATAGGCTGCCTCAACATGCTGCGCCGCACAGTGACCGACGATCGCATCGCCGTCGAGGATTCCGGCGAAGGTTTCGAGGAAGGTTGCAGCGCCGATCAGCGCAAGCGCCGGCGCATCATCCGCTCCGGCCTCCCGGATCGACCATCTTGGCATGTCGGTCATCGACTCAGGCGGCCATCGTAAAGGGCTCGAGCCCCGCCAGCCGCGTCCGCACCGGCACCTCGGGAATGTGCCGCGGTGCAAGGCCCGCGACGGCCTTCGCCATCGCCGCAATGTGCGCCGGCGTCGAACCGCAGCAGCCGCCGAGGATGTTGACCTGTCCATGAGCAGCCCATTCGCCGACGAGCTCCGCCGTCGTTTCGGGCAATTCATCATATTCGCCGAGTTCGTTTGGCAGGCCCGCGTTCGGGTAAACCATCACCAGCGCATCGGCGATTTCGGACAAAACCTTTACGTGCGGACGCAACTGCGACGCGCCAAACGAGCAATTCAGCCCGATCGTCAGCGGCTTCGCATGACGCACAGCGTACCAGAAAGCCTCGACCGTATGCCCCGACAGGTTGCGCCCCGACAGGTCGGTGAGCGTCATCGAGATCATCAGCGGCAGCTCGCGCCCCACCTTTGCCTCGGCCTCCAGCGTCGCGGCGATCCCGGCCTTGGCATTGAGCGTGTCGAAGATCGTCTCGATCAGGATGAAGTCGGCGCCGCCCTCGGCCAGCGCGACAACCTGATCGAGATAAACCGCCTTCAATTCGTCGAAATCAATCTCGCGATAGCCCGGATTGTTGACGTCGGGCGACAGCGACAGCGTCTTGTTCGTCGGCCCGACCGCGCCCGCGATGAAGCGGCGGCGACCGTCGATCGCTTCATATTTATTTGCCGCCTCGCGCCCCAATCGCGCGCTTTCATGGTTGATGTCGGCGACCAGATGTTCGGCGCCATAATCGGCCTGGCTGATCCGGTTGGCGCTGAATGTGTTGGTCGACACGATGTCCGACCCCGCCGCCAGATAGGCTTCGCCGATCGCGGTAACGACATCGGGACGCGTCAGCGCGAGGATGTCGTTATTGCCCTTCTGGTCGTGCGTCAGGCCGAGCGATCCGGCATAGTCGGCCTCGACCAGCTTGCGAAGCTGGATCTGCGTACCCCAGCCGCCGTCGGTGAGCAGGATGCGGTCCTTCGCTGCCGCCACCAGGGCGTCGCGTGCCCCGATTGTCGAATGGCCGGTCATGCTGCCTGATCCTTTGCGTTCGCAACCGGCCGCAGTCCCAGCAAATGACAGATCGCATAGCTGAGTTCGGCGCGGTTGAGCGTGTAGAAATGGAAATCGCGCACCCCGCCCGCATAAAGGCGGCGGCACATTTCGGCGGCGACGGTCGCTGCCACCAGCTGGCGCGCCGCCGGATGGTCGTCGAGCCCGTCGAACAGCGACACCATCCACGCGGGGATCGCGGTGCCGCACATATCGGCGATGCGGCGCGTTTGCGACACGTTCGACACCGGCAGGATGCCCGGAATGATCGGCGCATTGATGCCCGCCGCAGCGGCCGCATCCCGGAAACGCAGGAAGCTGTCGGGGGAGAAGAAGAATTGCGTGATCGCACGGGTCGCCCCGGCGTCGAGCTTGCGCTTCAGATTGTCGAGGTCCGATTGCGGACAATCCGCATCGGGGTGCGTTTCGGGGTAAGCGGCAACCGAAATCTCGAACGGCGCCACCGCCTTCAGCCCGGCCACCAGCTCGATCGCATTGGCATAGCCCTCCGGATGCGGACGATAGGGTGCCCCGCCGGGAACGTCGCCGCGCAGCGCCACGATATGGCGAACCCCGGCCTCCCAATAGGCGCGCGCGACCTCGTCGATCTCGGCGCGCGAGGCTTCGACGCAGGTCAGGTGCGCGGCGGGGGGCACGCGGCTCTCGGCGGCAATGCGGGCAACGGTCGCATGGGTGCGCTCGCGCGTCGATCCACCCGCGCCATAAGTGACGGAGACAAAGCTGGGCGCCAGCGGTTCGAGCGTGCGGAACGTGTCCCACAGCTGCGATTCCATCTTTTCGGTCTTCGGCGGGAAAAATTCAAAGCTGACGCCAATGTCGCCTTCAAGATTGGCGAACAAAGGCGACGCCGCGGCGCGGCGCGCCTCCGCCAGCGAGTTCAAGTTCGACGTCATGCCGCAAGCCTTTTATTCTGTCCGTCGCCGGTGACGGGGGGTTGATCTTCATCGCTGCGGCGGCGGCCGAGCCACAGCTTCACGGCCAGCTCCCCTCCTTCCAGCGTCTGGGTATTTTCCAGCAGCAGGCCGGCCGACGCGAACCAGCCCCGGATCTGGGCGTCCGAGAAGCCAAGGCGGGCGTGTGCGGCGCGGTCGCGCAATTCTTCATCCTCGTGCGGCGCAAAATCGACGACGAGCAAATGGCCGCCGCCGCGCAGCACGCGGCTCGCCTCGGCAATCACGCGGTCGGGTTCGTGCGCGAAATGCAGCGCCTGGTGAATGACGATGCTGTCGATGCTGGCATCCGCAACGGGCAGGTTCAGGAAATCGCCTTGAAGCAGGTCGACGGGAACCGGCTGGTCGGCAAGCTTGGTGCGCGCGATACGCAGCATTTCGGGGCTGCGATCGAGCGCGGTAATGCGCCGCGCGGTCGGTGCAAAGATTTCCGCCATTCGGCCGGTGCCCGTGCCGATATCGAGCAAATGGCCCAGACGGCGGTTGTGCATCATTGCCAGCATCGCAGCCTCCACCTCGCTTTCGGCGACATGGCGAGAGCGGATCGCGTCCCATTCGGCGGCATGTTCGGCGAAATAGCGCGCCGCGGCGGCAGCCCGCTCCTCACGCACCGCCGCCAGGCGCCGCGCATCATGTGCGATGACGCGCGCTTCGCGGACGGAAAAGGGCCATTTTTCGGCGTGCTCGATGATTCCGGCGACCGGCTCCGCCGCCGCGATGCGCAGGAAGACCCAGCTTCCCTCGCGCCGCCGCTCGACGATCCCGGCCTCGACAAGGATGCGGACGTGGCGCGAAACACGCGGCTGGCTCTGATCGAGTACCACCGCCAGCTCGCCGATCGCCAGCTCCATCTCGCGCAAAAGCGCGACGACTCGCAGGCGCGTCGGGTCCGCCAGGGCACGGAAAATGTCGATCAGCTCGCTCATTAAGATGCATATAAAGGTTTCTTTATATGCGGTCAACCAAGCGCCGCGCCTCAATTTCCGCCACGCATCTCCTTGGCTCACCTGAATTGCGGCAAAAGGGGCAGGCTCTGGTAAAAAGGGCGTTGCACCCCCTTGGGTGAGGGGGTAATTCTGCGCGCGATTGGCAAATTTCGGGATCGATCTGTTCCTGTGCCGGTCGATCAGTTCAAACCGAGAGGGGTATTCCCATATGAAAAAATCGATCACTCTGTCGCTCGTCCTCGCCGCCTCGATGGGCCTCGCTGCTTGCGCCGAAAAGGCTGCCGACGACACGGCCGCTGCAACCGAAGACGCAGCTGCGACCGTCGAAGGCGCTGCTGACGGCGCGATGGAAGCCGCCGAAGGCGCTGCCGATGCGACCGCCGCTGCCGGTGCCGCCGCAGACGCCGCTGGCGATGCCGCTGCCGAAGGCGACGCTGCTGTTGCTGCCGACAAGGCGACCGAAGCTGCCGACGCCGCCAAGGAAGCCGCCGACGCCGCCAAGGGCGCGATGGAAGAAGCCAAGAAGTAAGCGCCTGTCTGGCCTTTCGGGGCCGAACGAACGCCAAGGAAAGAGGGTCGCCGGATTGCCGGCGGCCCTTTTTTCATTGGCGGGACATATCAAGCAGCGCAGTTGCCAAGCCACTGATCCGCCGTTACCTCTCTCCCCATGATCGGTCGCCCGATCATTGCATTCGAAAGGAATATCATGCGCAAGATCATCATCGCCTCGATGGCCGCCGCGGCCTTCAGCCTCGCCGCCTGCTCGGAAAAGACCCAGGACGCCGCTAGCGAAACCGCCGATTCCATGGGCGACGACGCCGCCGCCGCGGGCGACGCCATGGCCGAAGGCGCCGCTGACGCCGCCGACGCGACCGCCGCTGCCGCTGGCGAAGCTGCCGACGCGACCGCCGACGCCGCCAAGGATGCCGGCAACGCCGTCGAAGGCACCGTGAACGCCGCTGGCGAAGCCGCCGACAAGGCTGGCGACAAGATCGCCGAAGAAACGAAGAAGGCCGAAGCCAACGACAAGCAATAAGTCGTCGCTACGCCTTCGGGCTGATAAGGGGGCTCCATCCACCATGGATGGGGCCCTTTTTCTTGGGAGACGGGATGATCGACCTTCGGATGACGAGCGCGACGCTCGCAGTGCTGATCCTCGCGGCGGGATGCAGTCGCACCGACAATGAACCCGGGCCGGGCGGCGTGACCGTCAGCGAGGCGAAGGCGCTCGACGATGCCGCCGAGATGCTCGAAAGCCGTGACAGCGCGCCCGCGGCGGCCGAACCCTCCGGGGATGGGGCGGCCCCCGACAAATAGCCGCTTCCCTCCATCGCCTCGCCGGGTTAGACCGGGCGCGCTTCGCGACTGGCGCTGAAGATGGGCATCCATCGGGAAACGAGGCGGACCGACAGGTCGACAGGAGCCGCGCGCCTGGGTGATCCACCGCCAGCGAGGGAACATCCGCATGTCCGATACGCCCGCCACCACCATCGTCTTCCTGCTTTTTCCGGGCATCACCCAGCTCGATTTCACGGCGCCGGCGCAGGCATTGTCGCGGATGCCCGGTGCGACATTGGTGGGCGCCGCGGCGACGCTCGACCCGATCATGACCGACAGCGGCTTTGCCATCGTGCCGACGCATGACCTCCAGCGCGCGCCGCAGGCCGACATCTTGTGCATCCCCGGCGGGCACGGCGTCGCCGACGCGCTGGGCGACGCCGCGACGGTCGACTTCGTTGCTCGCCAGGCCGCGGGCGCCGAGTGGGTGACGAGCGTGTGCACCGGCGCCTTCCTGCTCGGGCGTGCCGGCCTCCTCGCAGGCAAGCGCGCGACGACGCACTGGGGCTATACGCATCTGTTGCCGCTTGTCGGGACCGAGCCGGTGAAGGCGCGCGTCGTCGAGGACGGCCATCTTGTGACCTGCGGCGGAGTGACATCGGGGCTCGATTTCGCGCTGACGCTGATTGCGCGGCTGCGCGGCGATACGGTCGCACAGGCGATCCAGCTCGCGATTGAATATGATCCCGCGCCGCCCTTTCCCGGCGGCCATTCCGACCGCGCGCCCAAATCGATCACGGCCGGGTTGCGGGCGCATGTCTATGATGCCGCCGCGGCGCGAATGGAGGCGGCGCTGCGCGCCTAGCGGCAGTCGGCCAGCGTGATTTCGTAAAGCTTCGGCCAGTTTTTGCCGGTGACGAACAGGCGCCTGTTTTTCGCGTCCCACGCGATCCCGTTGAGCACGCTGTCGGTCCCGCTTGCCCCGGCATCGGCCCGCAGCCCCGACAGGTCGACGAGCGCGGCGACCTCGCCCGTGGCGGGATCGATCCGGACGATGAAGTCGGTCATCCACACATTGGCCCAAACCTGTCCGTCGATCGTTTCCAGTTCATTGATCATGGTGATCGGACGGCCGCCGAAGCGCACGGTGACGCGCCTTTGTTCGGTCATCGTTGCAGGGTCGAGGAAACGGAGCATCGACGTCCCGTCGCTCAGCGCCAGGCTGCCGTCGACCATCGTGACGCCCCACCCTTCGCCTTGGTAACGAAAGGTGCCGACGGGTTTCAGATCCTTGATCGACCAGCGATTGCCGATACCGCCCCGCCAGGTCACGCCGACGATCTGGTCGCCCCAGCGCGTGATGCCTTCGCCGAACTGGTCCTGCGGCAGTTTCGTTTCGGCCAGCGCCTTGCCGGTCTTGAGGTCGAGGCGTGCGACGCGCGACCGGCCATATTGGCCGGTGGCTTCGTACAGATGGCCTTCGTCCCAGAAGAGGCCCTGGGTGAAGCTGGTGGCATCGTGCGGGAAAGTCTCGACGATGCGGTATCCGCAGCGCTCGATCGGCGGCGGCTTGACCGTGGGGTCGGCGAGCATCGCGAGGGTGAGAAGGAAAATCGTCACCGCCCCTAGCTATGCCGCATCATCTGAACTGGCAATGACGGAACCGCCGCGCCCCTGCGAAGGCGGGGGCCCATCTCCTGCGCTCGCCTTTTCAACCGCCGGTTCCTTGGAAAAGCGCGCTTAGGTGATGGGCCAAAGAAAAGGGCCGGAGGATTGCTCCCCCGGCCCTCTTTTTCGTTGGCTGAACGCCGAACGGCGGGACGTTTAGAAGTCCATGCCGCCCATGCCGCCCATGCCGCCGCCGCCCATGGGCATGGCGGGCTTGTCGTCGGGCGTTTCGGCAATGCCGGCTTCGGTGGTGATCAACAGACCGGCAACCGATGCCGCATCCTGAAGCGCCGTGCGCACGACCTTGGTCGGGTCGATGACGCCCGCCTTGACCAGGTCTTCATAGACGTCGGTCGAAGCGTTGAAGCCGAAGTTGCTGTCGTTCTGGTCGAACAGCTTGCCCGCGACGACACCGCCGTCGAAGCCCGCGTTTTCAGCGATCTGGCGAACCGGAGCCTGCAGCGCGCGACGGATGATGTCGATGCCGCGGGTCTGGTCTTCGTTGACGCCCGACATGCCGTCGAGAGCCTTGGTCGCATAGAGAAGCGCGGTACCGCCGCCGGGGACGATGCCTTCTTCAACCGCAGCGCGGGTCGCGTGGAGCGCGTCGTCGACGCGGTCCTTGCGTTCCTTCACTTCGACTTCCGAAGCGCCGCCGACCTTGATCACGGCAACGCCGCCAGCAAGCTTCGCGAGGCGTTCCTGCAGCTTTTCCTTGTCGTAATCGCTGGTCGTCGTTTCGATCTGCGCACGGATCTGTTCGACGCGGCCCTTGATCGCATCGGCTTCACCCGCACCGTCGACGATGGTGGTGTTGTCCTTGTCGATCGTGACGCGCTTGGCCTGGCCGAGCATGTTCAGCGTGACCGATTCAAGCTTGATGCCCAGGTCTTCGCTGATCATTTCACCGGCGGTGAGGATCGCGATGTCCTGCAACATCGCCTTGCGGCGATCGCCGAAGCCCGGTGCCTTGACGGCCGCGACCTTCAGGCCGCCGCGCAGACGGTTGACCACCAGCGTCGCGAGCGCTTCACCTTCGATATCTTCGGCGATGATCAGCAGCGGGCGACCCGACTGGACCACGGCTTCGAGGATCGGCAGCATCGCCTGCAGGTTCGACAGCTTCTTTTCAAAGATCAGGATATAGGGATCGCTGAGCTCGACGAGCATCTTTTCGGGGTTGGTGATGAAGTAAGGCGACAGGTAGCCGCGGTCGAACTGCATGCCTTCGACGACGTCGAGCTCGAAATCGAGACCCTTGGCTTCCTCGACGGTGATCACGCCTTCCTTGCCGACCTTTTCCATCGCTTCCGCGATCTTGTCGCCGACTTCCTTGTCGCCATTGGCCGAAATGATGCCGACCTGCGCGATTTCAGCGGTGCCCGAAACGGGCTTCGACTGCGCCTTGATCGTTTCGACGACCTTGGTGACCGCAAGGTCGATGCCGCGCTTCAGGTCCATCGGGTTCATGCCTGCGGCAACCGACTTCATGCCTTCGCGGACGATCGCCTGGGCGAGAACGGTCGCGGTGGTGGTGCCGTCGCCGGCCTTGTCGTTCGCCTTCGATGCGACTTCGCGCAGCATCTGGGCGCCCATATTCTCGAACTTGTCCTTGAGTTCGATTTCCTTGGCGACGGTAACGCCGTCCTTGGTGATGCGGGGCGCGCCGAAGCTCTTGTCGATCACGACGTTGCGGCCCTTGGGGCCGAGGGTGACCTTCACCGCATCGGCAAGGGTGTCGACACCGCGCAGGATGCGTTCGCGCGCGTCGCGCGAGAATTTGACGTCTTTAGCAGCCATGTGCTTGTTCCTTTCAAAGGCGCAGAAAACTGCGCAACTTCACTCTCAATTCGATGAAATCGCTCAGGCGATGACGCCGAGGATGTCCGATTCCTTCATGATCAGCAGCTCTTCGCCGTCGACCTTGACCTCGGTGCCCGACCATTTGCCGAACAGGATGCGGTCGCCCGCCTTCACGTCGAGCGGGGTCACCTTGCCGTCATCGGCGCGGGTGCCGGTGCCGACGGAGACGACTTCGCCTTCCTGCGGCTTTTCCTTGGCAGTGTCGGGGATGATGATGCCGCCAGCCGTCTTTTCTTCGGCTTCGATACGGCGGACCAGCACGCGGTCGTGCAGCGGACGAAATTGCATGGATTACCCTCCAGAAATGCAAAAGATGTCGCTTAGCACTCACAGGGCGCGAGTGCTAACAGTGGGCATATGGGTGGGGGTTGTGACAGCGTCAAGGCGATTAAGGGAAAATTTCCGGCCGGGCGGTAGGGCCGCCAGATGGGGTGCGAGATTCCGATCAGCAAGGGCGTCGAATTGCCTGATTTGCGCGAAATCCGTGAGCGAGGCCAATTGCTACGCGGCGAATTTCTCGATGCGTTCGGCCGACTCGAAACGGCTGTTATGCAATATATCGGCAAGACCGATGTGAAGGCGACTTCGGCGATGCCCTTTTCCCAAAAGCTGACGGCGCTTGCCAAAGCCCGCGATCGATTTCGCAACCCGAAACGGCTGGATGTTCGCATTGCCGCCATTCGCGAACTGTTGACGGTGCGCGCCGACGTCGTCCATTCGGCGCTGGAGGTGGTCGTGAGCTTCGATGGCCGGACCACCACTACCAAATTGCAGTTCCAAAATTCGTCCGACTTCGACAGGCGCGCTTTGACATTGTCGTGCGACCAGCTTGGTCTGATCATTCGTCGGCTGAACCAACTAGCGGCGCAATTCAGCCAACAGCGACTGAAGGAAGCAACCCCAACCGCGCCCGCATCCGCCAGCGCATAAGCAGCACCGCCGACACAACGACCAAGCCGACAGCCAGGCCGATCCATACGCCGACGCCCGCAAGCGGGGTCCAGAAGCCGAGGTAGATCGCTGTCCCAAATCCCGCGATCCAGTAACCGCAGACCGCAATGATCATCGGTGTGCGCGTGTCTTGCAGCCCGCGCAGCACGCCCGCCGCCACCGCTTGCGCGCCGTCGAACAGCTGGAACGCCGCCGCGACGACAAGGAACTGCATCGCAAAGCCGACCAGCGCCGCGTTGCGCGCCGCATCGACATCGACATAGATCGACAGCACCAGCGACGGGAACAGCCACATGACCAGCGCGGTCAGCGCCATGAAACCGATGCCAAGCACCAGCGATGCCGTCCCGGCGTGGGCGATGCCATCATGGTCGCGCGCGCCATAGGCCAGTCCGACGCGGATCGTCGCTGCCTGCGCGACGCCGAAGGGAATCTGGAACGCCAGCGCCGCGACCTGGAGCGCGATCGTGTGTCCGGCCAGCTCGGTCTCGCCGATGCGGCCCATCAGGAAGGCGGCGCCGGTGAACAGCCCGGCCTCCGCCAAAATGGTCAGGCCGATCGGGGTGCCGATGCGCAGCATGTCGAAAAAGCGCGCCCATTCGGTCCGCCACCAATTGCCGAACAGATGATAGCGCCGCAGCCGCCGGTCGGCCTGGATCACGACGACATAGGCGAACAGCATCAGGACGCTGGTCATCACGCTGGAGATCGCCGAGCCGTGCAGGCCGAGCGCGGGCATTCCGAGGTTCCCGAACACCAGCGCCCAATTGCCGAGCGCATTGACGAATAGCGCGCCGAAGGTGATCGCGGTCGCGATCGTCGGGCGGCCCAGCGCCGAAACAAAGATGCGCAGCACCGTCGCGGCGATCATCGGGAACATGCCCCACATCAGGATCAGCAGGAACCCCCCGGCGCGCGCCGAGGTTTCGGCCGGCTGCCCGGTCGCGAGCATGATCGGTCCGCCCGCGGCGCAGACCCCCATGAAAAGGATCGAGACGAGCGCGCTGAGCCAGAGCGCCATGCGGACGGTCCGCCGCACTTCGCGCACCGCATGTTTGCGGCGCCCCAGTTCGGCGGCGATCAACGGCGCCGATGCGCCGACCAGCCCCGATCCGGTCCACAGCAACAGGCCGAAGATCGCAACGCCGAGCGACGAGGCGGCGAGCGCCGCATCGCCGAGCCGCGCGACAAAAATGACGTCGATCGCGTGGACGAGCATCTGGAGTAGGTTCGCCGCGGCGAGCGGCAGCGCAAGCGCCAGCGTCGCGCGGAACTCCTGGCGAAGACCCTGCGATGGTTCGGCGGTCAAAGGTGCGGCCTGCTGCAACATAGCCGGCCCGGATAGGCGGGGCGCTGCGGTGGTTCAATCGCGGGCGGTGGTTTGCCCGATTTTCGGCGGCGGGGGTGGCAAAAAGGCAACAGCATGGCCCCTTCCCCCTTGATGGGGGAAGGGTACGCAGCCTTATCGCGTAGCGATTAGGTGGAGTTGGATGGGGGTGATGGCGCGTTGTTGCGCCGTCGTTTCAGGCCACAGCGCACTCCCACCACGGCGCCCCGGATCAAGTCCGGGGCTCGCTGCCTCCCCCATCAAGGGGAGGGATTCAGGTCCACATCGCGATCATTTCAACCGCAAACGCCCCAAAGGTCAGCGTCAGCCCGGCGACGAACAGTCGATAGGCGTGGGCCAGATAGCGATATTTGCGCCGGGCCAGCACGATCCCGTTCTGATAGGTGTCGCGCAGCATCGTTTCGTACAGATCTTCCTCGCTGCGCAGCCGCGCCTTCACCGCGTCGATAAATTCATCTTCCTCCATCTGCGCAAAGCGGCCGAAGAACAGGATATTGCTGTGATCCTTGCCGTCGCGATAGACGATCGGCGGCGCCTTGCCGACGCGCGGCAACACCGCCGACACGGCAAGCAGCGCCGAGAGGAAGGAAAAGGTCGCGAGGATCGTCAGCGGCATTGCCAGCGCCCCCGCTCCGGCGCGCGCCTGCCCGACCGCCAGCGTGAAGACGACAAAGGTCGCGCCCATCAGGATCGACGCTTTCTGGTCCGCCATCTGCGACAGCTGCATCGTCAATTGCTGGTTGGTGCGGACCAGATGCACCGCGTTCGGCGGATAGGAAATGGCCGGCCGATCCGGCGATGTCGTTGATTCTGCGCTGTCCATGCCTAGCTGCCCCTGCCCGATGCCCTGCCAGCGACCCGTCACAGGGATGACATGAAGTGCGAGGGGCGGCAAGATGCTGCCCTGTTCCCGCCGCATTCGCTTGCCAATCGGGAACCTTCGCGGCATTCCCGCGCGCAACTTCATATCTTTATGGGACGCATCACATGAGCACCGCCCTTACCGACCAGATTCACGGCCTGATCGGCCCCTTCAATAAAAAGGGCGTCGCGCTGACCGACGCGACCACCTTTGCCGGCGACCTTGAATGGGACAGCCTGACGGTGATGGATTTCGTCGCCGAAGTCGAAGACACGTTCGACATCATCATCAGCATGAACATGCAGGCCGAAATCGAAACGGTCGGCCAGCTGGTCGCCGCGGTTGAGAAACTGCAAGGCTGATCGCTTTGGTTCCCCGGCGAAAGCCGGGGTCCACGCGATGTCGCGCCACCCATCTGGACCCCGGCTTTCGCTGGGGAACACGGAAGACCAAAGAATGACCGACCTTTTCTCGAAATTCGACCCGTTGATCCAGCAGCGCGAAGACCTGCTCGCAACCGGGGTCACCGATCCGTTCAGCCTGGTGATGGAGCGCGTCGTGTCGCCGACCGTCGCGATCTGCAACGGGCGCGAAACGATCCTGCTCGGCACATACAACTACATGGGCATGACCTTTGACGAGGATGTCATCGCTGCGGGCAAGGATGCGCTGGACAAATTCGGCAGCGGCACCACCGGCAGCCGCGTCCTCAACGGCACCTATCAGGGCCACAAGGAATGCGAGGACGCGCTCAAGGAATTTTACGCCATGGACCATGCCATGGTGTTTTCGACCGGATACCAGGCGAACCTCGGCATCATTTCGACGATCGCGGGCAAGGGCGATTATGTCATCCTCG